>Ga0136555_1000673_pt1 | contig 13090 bp, 10 predicted proteins | sample AntRauTorckE5432_FD_104927 | JGI IMG/M metagenome (GOLD analysis project Ga0136555, IMG submission 104927) | Saline lake microbial communities from Rauer Islands, Antarctica - Metagenome Torckler E5 #432 | ecosystem: Environmental > Aquatic > Non-marine Saline and Alkaline > Saline | place...
CGAGCAGACGCTAGTGGAAAAGCGCCATCGAGAGACGACCAAGCTGCGCCAGCAGCATCACCAGCAAAGACTGCGATGCCAGCGCAGTGCTGCGCTGGCCAAACAGAGACGCAGCGAGGCAGCCAGCGTGGACCAAGACCGGCAGGACGCCTGGGACACGCTGGTGGCGTTTTACAGCCACTTGGCGCTGGCGATGCTGGCCACGGTGCTCATCGGCACTCTCGAGGCCCACTTTGGCAATCGGGCGCTGGCCATTCGCCCGTGCGCGTACTGGTTCTGCAGCGTCGTGTCGCTGACTGGGACGGCCGTGTCGGCCATTGTGCTGGCCTTTTTCGTTGTCCTCTACGTGCTCGTGGCCAGCCTGGCCGGCAGCACCGCGGCGCTGGTCATTACGGTGCTGGCCGCCTACGTGCCGCTGAGAGCTGCCGTGCTGGGTCATCTAGGCAGCATGCTGTGGTTGGCACTAGCCGCCGCACCAGCCCACGCTCGCTACGCACTGGTGCTCTGGAGACAACCTTCACACTGGGCAACGCTGATGCACGCAGCGACCTACGCCTACCTTGCTCTTGCAGTCTGGTGTGCTGGGGTCTCACGCTAAAGCCTGTCTGGATGTCGTGCTGCGATTGGCCCGACAGCAATCATCGGGCTGCAATGACGTCTGTCTGGGTCTCGGCTCTGCTAGCCCTTGTGCTGCTGTCAACCGCCGCCAGCGCCGGCAACGCGGTGCGCATGCACAACCCTCGCGCTCGACAAGAGGATGTCATTACGTTGCCCGCGTTTGACATTGTGCATCGCCTGCCTTCGCCCTGCTTTGTTTTACCGGCATCGGGCCCTCCCACGTTCCTGCGGGTGTACCCTCTGGAAGGCGGCATCGCTGCAACATCGTGCGATTCTGAAGATGTGTGGATGGGCCGCGGGGGGCGCGGAGTCACGCAGTGCGCCAACGAATCAGCAACGCTAACAGCAGGCCACGAATTCGGTTTGCTGGGCATCACAATAAGCTGCGTCACGGCTTCTGGCGTGACCGCAGGGCCTGCGGTGGCACTTTTGGGGGTGCTGGGGCTGGTCGTGTATGCTCTGATTTAAAATTTCACAGCCACAGCACCATTGCAACTGCGCCTGCTAGCAGACCAATCATCCACGCGCTAGCATCAGCTCGACCAGCACTGTTGCTGGGTGGTGGCGAGGGTGGCGAGGGTGGCGAGGGTGGTGCCAACGCCGGGACGAGCTGTGTGCGACACGCGCTGTAGCCGCCACAGCAGCACAGCTGGCTCCACTGGTTGGTGCTGGTGGTTTCTGTGTTGGCAGTGACACTACACATGTAGTCGCCGTCAAAAGCATTGCTGGCGGGGTTGCCCACGCGACAGCCGCTGTTGGTCGTGGCACTGGGATCAAAAAAGAACCCGCTCTTCTGCGTGCCGATTGCAGTAATGCCGCTGGGGCACGGGTGACGCTGGTCTGTGTACGTGGCCAGCGTGGTTTGCGCAGCGGCAAACACCTCGCTGTTGTTGAGCATCCTTTGCAAGTACGGGTTGCACTCGTAGCCCGACGCATTGCACTTTTCGGCGCACGTTGTTGTCCCACTGCTGGCGTCGATAACGTCTAGAGTGCCCTCGGCCAGCAGTATGCCGGCAGTCGCTTGTGCCAGGCAGGTGGCGCCATCGTCTCCGTTACCGTCTTCCAGACAGCAGCATATGTTGAAGTGGTCTGCGGGCGCGGCCGTGACGCCGCCCAGCTGACGCGGCACCTGGCACTCAAAGCTGGGAAACGCAGCGCCTAGAATGGCGCCTTCGACAATGGTGATGCAGGGTACTTCGAAAAGTCCTTCGAGCACGCCCAGCTCGAGCGCACGGTTGCCGTTGGTGACGAGCCGGGCTTCTTTGGTCAGCGCAGCCGAGCCGCACACGGTCGAGCATGGCTTTGTCGGAAAACTGGCATCGACCTTCCACCCCGACCCGACAATAGGCGCTGCGGTGGGCTCTTCCCCCCCTCCATCACCGCCTTGATCGTCGTCGTTCACAGGGGCGCATGGGCAGAAGCGCCACATGAGAGCTTCGCTGGCGTCGCAGTCCAAGCTGTAGGCCGACAGGTCGCCCGACGGAAAAAAACACTGCGACTCCGTGCGGCTGGGCGCGTAGCTCGCCGTCGTCATCTGAAGCGGGCCGGCACAAGCGCTGCCAAACGCAGAGGTGTGATGGGCATTAAAATTAGCCTCGCTCGGCAGCTCTTCCTCCGCAATTTCGAGGCACGTGGACCCGGCCGAGATACACGCGCTGTTGCACGAATCGCCGCGCGCCCCGGTTATCCAGGTCGTGGCTCCTCCGTTGTTGTCGTCGTTGCTGTCGTCGTCGTCGGTGTCATCGAGTCCAAACTGAGTGATTTGCGACGGCGTCAGATTTTCTACGACGTCCTGCATGCACGCGTTGGCAGTGCCGCAGCAGCAGAGCCGGGCCGCATTATAGACTACGGCCGTGTCGCACCCGATGGTGATTGTGTCGTCTGCGCTGTAGAAGCACGCTGACCCGTCAAGCCGGTACGTCATGGCAGTGGGAATGCTGGTAGTGGATGCAATGCTGGTGCAGGCGTAGCCCGACACGTCCTCCATAATGACGCGATTGAAGGCTCCTGGCTGGTTGGGCAGCTGCACGCACGCTAGCGACAAGAGGTTGCAGGTGGTGGCGCACGGCTGCTGGTTCACCGCGCCGGCTATCAGACCCATGTCACTGTCGTCGAGCTGGGCGGCGCACGGTGCAAAGTCCGTGTCGCTGCAGCAGCAAAAGCGCCGCGCATTGGCGTCCGAGACAGCACATGCTTGCGTCACGCCAGACACGGTTGGTTCAGCGACGACGGTCATCATGCTGTTGGCGGTGTCGAGAAAGGGCAGCATGTTGCTGTCGGCGCTCGAAGTGTATGTCGTCGAGGCTGCGTCACCAACATTTCGGCCCCGCAGCAGCATCAGGTCGTCGATCGTGGGCTGCTGGGCCCAGGTAGGCGAAACGCACGCCAGCACGTCGCACACGGTGGAGCAGCTCTGACCAGCGTCGCCCAATCTCCAGCCCGGGTTGGCCGTGGTGACTGCTGCCAGCAGCAGCAGCAGGCTGGCCGCCAGGTAAACGTGATGGCGACGGGTGCACAACGGCATTTTTCTCCGAGACCTTGACACGACAAGTCCTCTCTCCGCAGCAATGAACCGCTCTAGCGCTGCAGACCGAGCTCAATGGCGTACAATGGCCGAACCGCTGGTGGCAGCCGAAGAAATCGAGCTGCGCAGTCGGTCGGGCAGCACGGTTGACCCGGCTTTACCGGTCGAGCCTGTGCCGACCGGCCCGTTTACTTTAAACCGCGTGCTCCACGCGCTGGCGTTTGTCACCAGCCTGGCGGCGTTTGTGCAGGCCCAGATCGAGCTGGCTGGCGTCGAGGTGCACTGGAACGTGGTGCGGTACTACGACACGCGCAGCGAGCTAATGTTTAATCACATCGACACGTCGCCGGTAGACTGGCGGCTGGCGGCCGTGACGCTGCCGACGGCCGTTCACCACCTCTTCATGGCCACGCGCCCCGACGTGTGGTGGGTGACGTACTGCACCGAGCGCTTTTCGCTGTGGCGCTGGGTCGAGTACAGCATCACGTCGACAGCCATGACGATGCGCATCGCCCTGCTGTCGGGCGTCAACGACATCAACGCCCTGACGGGTCTTATGGCCATGAGCGTCTGCATGATTGTCATGGGCGGCGCGCACGAGTGGCTGACGGCCCTGTCGGGCAAGCTCGGGTACGGCCTGCCCGAGGTGCTGCTCGTTTCCAGCGGCGCGCTCTTTATCCAGCAGTGGGTCATGATCCTCACCACCTTTCGCAACGTTGCAAACAGCAGCCCCGACATGCCGTCGTGGGTGGTGGCTGCCGTGGCCGGGCTGGCCGTTTTTGACTCGGGCTTTCCCATTGTGGCTCTCCTCAGCTCGTACCGGCGCTGCGCCTACGCGCGTATTGATGCGGCCTATGCGGGCCTCAGCCTTTCCGTCAAGGTGTTTTTCATGCAGATGCTGCTCTATGGCTACCGCTCCTACCAACGCGACCCTTGAGGCCAACCTGCCCTCGGGCGGGCGAGTCACCGTCACCACAGCCCGGCTGGCCAACCAGCTGTGCGCCGACACGCTCGCCGCGTCTAGGGCTGCCCAATCCGAGAGCGACCGGCCCACCCAGGCTTGCTCGGCCGTCATCGCCATGGACAACCCGCACACGGCCGACACGGTCCAGCTCTGGACCGACGCGCTTGCCCGGTTTGGCAGCGCGTCAGCGGCCCTGGCGCACTTGATTGAGCGCCACGGTCGGCTGGTCAAGGTCACATTTGGCGCGCAGCACGAGTTTTGGGCCGGGGCCGGAAAAGGCGTGCAAGCAAGAGCGCTGTGCGAAGCGCTTCGTCTGGCCGAGCAGCAGCAGCGTCTGGCGCACACGGCCATGGAGCGCCTCAACGACGCGTGTGCTACCCTTGAAAAGGACCCTTCGCCGCGGGGCGTGCAGCAGTATATTGGCGACCCCGAGGCCCTGTTTCGCGCCGTCGACATGGCCCTGTTTTACCCCGCTCACTACACCGTGGCGCTCTCGGCCGACCCAAGCGGCAAGGCCATCCAGGTTCTCATTTGCGCGCACGCCGTCAAAGGTCAGTTTCCCAGCCGCACGTGGGCCCATCTGCCCGTGTTTGCTTCCACTGCCCCGGATCAGCCATGGACGAACACGCTCGGCTCTGGGCTTCTGCCCTCGCCAGCCAACCCGACCGAAGCGCGCCCGTCGAGATCGACACGGAAGAGGGGGCCGAAGAAGCCCTCGAGTGGGCCAACACGGCGGACCGCCGTACGCTGAGCCACTGGTGCTGGGTGTGGCTGTGGCTGCCGCTGCGCCGCTTCTTTGGGCTGGCCCGCCCGCAGCTGTAAAAGCGAGAGTGGGGTAGCGTGTGTGCTGAACAGCTCTTTTCAATTGAACGCTGTTGCCGCTCGCACCGGAAAAAAAATAGACGCTCATTTTCGCTATCCGGGCTTTTTTTTCTCCCCCTCTTCTCTGACTGCAGAACCGCCGTTTGCTTTCTCTCGCCATGCCTCGCTTGACCAAGCAGCCCGACGTGCGCGCCCGCCTGGGTCTGGACGCCAGCATCTGGGCCCAAATGCTGCTGCCGGCGTACCGCGGCATGATCCCACACGTGCATGCCACGACCGCGGCCATCGAGCAGGCCCAGCCGGGCGACCGATTGCACCAGCGCCTGACGATGCAGAGCGCTACCGACGCCATCTTGCACGAGCTGCGCAGCACGCTGCGCCAGCTGGGCGGCGCCGATTGCGCGTCGCCTGCGCACCGCAAGCAGGTGGTCCGATCCTTCATGGCTCAGACCACGGCTCGCCAGCAAACAAGTCTGCTGCCGCTGGCGCTGGACGTGGCGGCGCGGCTGGCCATGCGCAACCTGCTCATTGTGCACGGCGAGTCTGTGGTGTTTGGCGCCACCAACCCCACAAGCAAGTTCAAGGCCGTGCGCCCAACCCTGGCGTACCTGCTGAACGACCGGCGCTTTGACGACGGCGCGCTCTACCGGATGGCCGCCGATCTCATGGTGGCTGTCGTGACGTCGGTGGGCAACCCGGCCTGCACCATTATGCATCTGGGCTGGATGATTCAGCTCACCGAGGCCGGTCGCTGTGGCGACTTTGACGCCCTCGGGCCAGCCGACTGGCTCGACGTCGACAGCCTCCGCGTCCGGCTGGCCGGTCGCATGACGACCGAGCAAGCCATCCAGCGCGCGCTGCTGCTGGTGCGGCTGGCGTGCGCGCTGCGCTGTGCTGGCCGGCCCGTTGTGCAGGTGGAAAACGCGGGCGCGCAGACAACCGACTGCAGCGTCGTTGTGGACATGATGCGCGGCTGGTGGAACCGGGTTCGCTCCGAGCCAGTCGTGGCTGGGCGCATGACCAACGCCCCGGTGCGACTGATGACGCTCGCCGAGCTCTCGGCACAGGCCCCGCCCCCGACAATCACCGAGATGGAAGAGGGCGAGCTCCGCGCGGCCAAGATTGACGTTGTGCGGCCCATGATGCGAACCCCGCGCCCTCGTGGCATGGTGCCGCGCTTGGCGCCGCGGACTTCTGGGCGGGCCAAGCGCGTCCCCGGGCCTTAGGCTCTGTACAGCGTCGTGCCGTGCTGCGGGTGGCTCGCTGCCCGGTGTGTGGCATAAACAGAGTGCTTGATCGAGGGCCAAATTCAACCTCATTTTCCTTTCACTTTCCGTCTTTGCTCGATCACGTTGTGAATTTTTTGCAGCACCGCTCGCGCACCTCCGGTAATCTACACCCCGTTTGTTTTTCTCGAAACACGCACCATGGCTCAACCTGTGGACACCTCGTCCACCTCTGAGCTTGTGGGGATGACCATCCCCGCGACCGGCTTGCCCAACGAGCAAGCCGCTCAACACCTCTTGGGCTTGGCTGCAAACCTTGCCCCTGAGCAAAACGCCAACGGCACTCCCAAGGACTCTGCGCCTTCGACTGTCGCTCCCGCGTTTGGGACAACCCCAGCCCCCAAGTCGGACTTTGCCGTCAGCTCTACCGTCTCTTCCGGAGATCCCGCCACAACCACTCTGGTGACTGGCGCCCTCGTCCTTCCCCCCACCCCCTCTGCGGCGCAAGCCCAGCCAGGACCGGTGGCTGAGAAGAAGAAGGCGGCTCCCAAGGTTCGCTCTGTCGGACCTGCGTCAATGGTCGCTCCCGAGGTTACGGCCAAGGCTGCGGCCGCTGCCTTTGAGTTTTCGGACCAAGACTTTGCGGCTGGCACCCACGACAACCTCGACGGCTTTGCCCTGGGCTCTCCCCTGCCCATGATCGCGCCTCAACACAGCGTTGATTTGGTGAACGAGGCCGGACTGGCTGCCGTGGACGCTCCTCTGGAGGGTCTGGTTACCGCGCAGCTTGTGAGCGAGGCTCGTCGCCTCGAGGCGTTTCTGGTCTCCACTGGTGCACCGTCGCCTCGCGAGCTCGTTGTGGTTCTGGGCAAGAACGCTGCCATCGGACGCACGTTTGACGACTTGCCGACCACGGAGATGGCTGTGCTGACTTGGCTTCGCCTTGGCGGACGCACCTGGATTGCCTACACCCTGAGCCTGTCCCCCGACATGATCTTGGCGGGCATTCACTACATCCTGGCCTGCGTCAAGGACATGGTCGACACCAACACTGCCGAGGAGCTCAAGGACACTCTCGTCTTTGCTCCCGTCTACGGTGACGCCAAGATTGGCGCCAAGCGTTCGACCTACTGGCCCCGCCACCTGCTCCTGCTGAACACGTCTGTCACCTCCAACGAGACTGTCGTCACCCCCTTTGAGCCCATGCTCGTCAAGCTTGTGCTTGCTTTGATGCTGGACAGCCCCACCACCAACGCCTCGCCGTTGGTTGGCGCTATCTGCGGAAAGCAGCACGCCAAGACGACCCCTCAGACGGCGTCGTTTTGCGAGTGGTTGGCCTGGCATTGCAGCCACCTGCCTTTCAACATCCTGGACTTGCAGCTCGCCATGAACACTCCCGGGTACCGCCTTCGCAGCTCAACTGTGACTGGCAGCGACCTCACTGGTCTGTCGGGAATCGGTGCCTTGCTCGACGCAGCCGAGACCGCCGGCGAAGACGCTCGCAACGCAGTCAAGGCTGTGCTCAAGGAGCACGGTTTTGGGCAACATGTTTTGCGAGCCATGGACGACCTCATTGCGTTCCGCGCGTCCGAGCCCGAGCGCCGGAGCACGACCAAGCCTTCCAAGATGCCCAAGACCAACCTCCCCGCGTCTTGGAACCGCCTCTTTTTGCCGCTTGTGCAAGTGCTGCAGTGCTTTTCGCCTGTTTTGCGGACCGCTGAAGGAACGTACGACCAGGTGATGGACCCGGCCAAGGCAGCCCTGTTGGAGGCGTTTACTGCTGGCAAGACCTGCGAGTGGTTTGTCGCTTACGTGGGCTCGCCCCGAGACTTTGGGCGCATGCTCACACGGGACTCTGGCTGTGTGCTGACGGTGGCCGTGGGCCTAACTACCCTGCGCAACCCCAACGGCACACCCAAGTACAGCTGGGGCCAGCTGACAGGCGACTTGCTGTTGGCCGGCCAAGCCAACAAGGCTATGGGCTTTTACGTTGCGGCTGCAATGCTGCAATGGGCCCCTCTGGGCAACGCCAAGACCCGCTCTACCACCAAGCAGCAACAAGCTGCCGTGCAATCCATGGTCGACGACGCCGACTTTGAGCTGGAAGCCTCGATCCACGCAGATGCCATGCGTCGCGATGCCAAGCGCCGGGTCCACCGTATCGACGGCACCCACAAGCGCTACAAGGCTTTGCCTGACGACGACGACAGCGACGGTGAAGCTTATGCGCAATCGCGCAAACAGGGCAAACGCGCCGCGCAAGCGGTGCACCCTGAGACAGCCGTTGTGCACTCTGAGCTGCCTGTCGTCCACGACAAGGACGCTGCCAAGCGCAAGAAGCTCGCCGAGCGCCGCCAGCGCCAGGCACAAGCGTCAGCGTCTACGGACCTGGCCGTGCCATCTACTGGTGCTGCACCAAGCGGTGCCGTGGGCATTCCCGAGTCTCAGCTGGCCCGACTGAACCCTACCGAGCTGGGCAACGCGCTTGGCGAGAGCATCTGCCATCAGTCGTTTGCGCTGATGGCCAAGGCGTTCTCTGACGCGACCGAGGCCAACTCCCGGGCTCGGATCGCAGCCTGCGAGGCCCGCAAGGCTGCTGAGTAGGCGCTGAACGCGCTTGTCCCCCTCTGAACTGAACCCCCCACCCCCCTTTTGGGTGTCAAAAAAACAACCTCAATTGACACTCTTACTCCCAGCTAGCAGCCAAAGCCCACCCTCTCTCTCACTCGCACACCCACCCACTCATTTTTCCTTGTGCTTGCCAGCAGCCCTGTCATTAAAAAAAGGCCATGCTGGCAGCGCTGTGGCTGAGCTTGCTGGCAGTAGCCGCGGCCGAGCACGTGACACTGCTGTTGGTGGTAGACGGTGCGCGCGACTGTCGGCTGGGCCGGCGGCGCGTGGCGGTTGAAGTGCCAGCAGGACAGTGTGTGGCGACACCGCTGCTGGCCGGTGGGCCGTGGGAAATTGTGCTCGATGGCCCAGCAGCGTGCGGTCGCCAAGGCGGCGCGTTGCTGCAGTCGTGTGGTAACCGGACTGCGCGAGTGCCAGTGCCGCTGCGCTTAAAGCTAGACAACCGATGCGCAACGCTGCGGTTTCGCAAGCAGCGCATCACTCTGCAGGCGCGCTGCCACCCACACCCGCGACGAATCCTGGCCGTGCACACGCCGCCCGACCTACCCGTCACCGACACCGTCGTCACCGGGGCCGACCGCGACCCTAGCCGCCAGCCGCTACCCGCCACGTCGCAGCTCTGGGTTGCTGCTGCTGGTCTTTTGCTGCCGCTGCTGGTTGCGCTGCTGGGCCGGCTGCTTTTCTTGTTTCGGCACCGCATTGTGACGCTGCGCAACCGCCTGGTGCGCGACTGCCTGGACATTGTGCCGCTAAGCAGCGTGGCAACGACAACGGGCCGCCATGCCGAGCACGACCCAGGAGGGGCCTAACCGGCGGCCGCGCCGGCTGGCCAACGTGGCCTTGATCCAGGCCATGGTCAAGGCCAAGCGCGCGCGTGCGGCCAAGCGCCTCGACACGCTGGACGACATGCTGAGCATCGACCCCTACGTCTTGGCAGGCATGGACAATGCCGATGTGGCGGCCAGCCCGGCGTGCCGCGAGGTCCTCCAGAACGTCCGCACGGCGTGTCAGCTGCTCAACAAGGCCCTGCGCAGCGAGGGCTTTGGGCCTTGTCCCGTGTTTTTCGGCATGCAGCGCCACGCGCTGTGCGTCATGCTCAAGGCCAAGTTCATTGCGCGCTATGGCCGCACCACCATGGCGCTCATTGTGGGGCCCTTTGAGGCCGAGCTCAAGCGCCACGGCTTTGCCGAAGAGTCGGAATTCTGGACCGACGCCGACGTGCGCTCCATGGCGCGCAGCGCCGCCAACCCAACCACCCTGTACAAGCGCGTGACGCTGCTGCAGAGCCGCCGTCAGTACGGCAAGTCGCTCTGCATGCAGTACTTGGCGGCCGTCTACCTGACCATCTTTCCCCACGAGGTGGTGTGTCTGGTCTCCAACCACTCGGGGCTCAACGACCAGAACCGCGCCGAGGTGGTGCGCCTGCTGCGCGTCTTTGGCCAAGAGTTTGATGTTGTCAACAGCACGGCCGTCTGGCTCACCAACGGCAACTGCATGCTGGTCAAGACGCAGCAGGGCCTGCGCGGTGTGCGGCCCACCACCATCCTGGTCGACGAGGCGGCGTTTTGCCGCGTCGACGTGTTCTCGCGCAAGCTGGCGCCCATCATGGTCAACCCCAACCGCGTGCTGCACGCCTTCACCACGCCCAACGGCGACAACCTGGCGTGGTGCAGCCTCATGGAGGAGGACGAAGAATTTCGCGTCATGCAGGTCCGCGACGTCTGCGAGGACTGCGAGGCCGAGGGCCAAAAGAGCTGCCTGTGCCTGGCCCACCACGCGCCCGACGTCTTCCAGAGCGCCGAGGTCCAGCGGCTGGTCCGCGCCTTCTACAAGATGGACCCGCAGGCTTACCTCGAAGAAGTGCTGGGTATTACCGTGGCCAGCGACATGGGCGCCCTGCCCGTCAAGTGGGTCGATCTTTTCCTCAGCGAGCCGCGCTGGCCCTTTGAGCACGCCGTGGTGCCGCACCGCAAGCGCATCTACCTGAGCTACGACCCCACCACTCACAACGTCAGCGGCACGGCCTTTCTAGCGTTTGTCCAGGACCACGCCACGCGCCAGATTGTGCTCGTTCACCTCGACTACGAAATCTTCGTCACCGAGACGGTCGACAGCGGCGTCAAGCGCCTCGTTACGACGCTGACGGCCCAGCTGGCGCAGCGCTACCCAGGCCACACCATCATCACTGCGCTTGAAGCCAACAGCAGCGTGCCGCAGACGCAGCGCGTGGCGGGCTGGATCAGCAGCGCCGGCGCCGCCCACAACATGCAGGTGGTCCACCAGTCGCACCAGCACAAGCGCAGCGACAAGCCTGTGGCCGGCCTCTGGGTCGACCACAACACCAAGCTCGGCGGCTACATTGAGCTGCGCCGCCACCTCGAGCTGCGCAAGCTCTACGTGGCGCCCGACGTCAGCACCAGCGCGCTGGCCGTGACAAACACGCGCGCCAGCGCCGAGGCCCTGCTGGCCGACCGCCTCGACAGTCTGCGGCTGCAGCTGATAGCACTCAAGGTCAGCAACGGCGCCAAGCACCAGACCATCTCGGGCAAGGACAAGGGCAAGTCTGTCAACGACGACCTGGCCATCACCATGGTCAACGCCTTCTACCTCATGTGCCTCACGCGCTACCACGTTGAAACGTGCGATCTCCCAGACGAGTACCGCGATACCAAGCGCCTCGCCGACCAAGGCCTGCTGCCATCTGCCATCGAGCCACCCCGCTCCGCCAAGCGGGGTCGCTCCGGTCGGCCTAGCCATCGCAAAGACAGCCCCAAGAGGACGCATCGGCAGCCCGTAGAGATGAACTGAGCTGAACCATGCTGCTTTCAATTGACTCACGCGCTCACGGCAGCCATAGCTGCTCTCTATCAGAGCACACACAGCGTCGAGCATCTTGTCCAGGGCCAGCGCACAGGCGCGAAACGGCAGCAGCAGCAGCATTGTGCGATGGGCGCAATGGGTAAAATAACTCTACTGCTGGGCCGCCGCGGGATCAAGCACACAGTCGCAGATGCCCAGTCCCGCGCGCTGGTACGCGGAATCGACGTCGTCGGCGTCCTCTAGCCGCGCCAGGTCGCCTACAATGGCCTCGAGGTCGTTCAGCGCCTTCAGGGCAACAGCGCTGTAGTGCGGGTAGGTGCGCGCCAGCGCCAAGCGCCTGGTAGCGCTGGCCACGGCCGCAGCAATTTGGTGCGCAGGCACCCCGGGCGTAACGGCAAAGTTGTGCGCCATGCGCACGCTGTTGCGGGCTTGGCCTAGCAGGGTCGACTCCATGGCGCAAAAGACAAGCTGGAACGCGAAAATGATGTACCAGCAACGAGAAAAAAAAGCAAAGCTTGAATTGAAGCCCACGAGCACACGCCCACGCCCACGCTAGCTAAGCCGAGTGGCTCGAAAAGACAACGCGCAGCTGGCGGTCCTCGCCAAAGTGCGCCGTGGCGGTAATGCCGTTCTTGGTCAGCTGCGGCTGCAGCACCTCGTTCACCAGCCGGCCAAACGCGCCTCGGAAGCGCACCGTGTGCTTGTCGCCAAACTTGCTTGCCACCGCCGCCAGGCCCAGGTGGCACAGCACGGCCTCCTTGCTGGCCGCGTCGACGCGCCACGACAGCTTGTCGGCCGACTCAAAGATCTCCGAGGGCAGCTGCTCGCAGTCGGTGTTGGGCCGCCACACCACAGCCGGCGGGTCGGGCAGCGCGGCCGCTGCCGTCAGAGCAGCCTTCACAATGTCTGTGTAGCGCACAAACTGGCCCTGCAGCATGAAGTCGCGCATGCTGGTCAGCAAAGTCGAGCACACTGACGATTTGTTGCCGGCTGTCGGCGGCAGCTCGCGCACTACCAACACGTCGTCGTCGTCGTATTCGGCGGCCAGCGAGATCTTGGGGCTCTTGGGCGGGGGTGAGGGCGCGGGCGAGGCTGGGCTGTTGGAGAAGGTGGGGGACGCCATGACGATGCAGTGGGGAAAAATTGGAAGATGGAAAAATGAGCCAACCAGTTAAAAATGACATGCAATTGCGACTGAACAAAAAAAACAACCAACCCCCCCCCCCCAGAACTCACGCCGACTCAAAGGCAATGCTCAGCGAGTCCTTGCGGACCAGGGTTGCCACCACCCCGTGCCGAGCCAGCGCGTCGGCGAGGTCCTCCTTGATCAGCAGCTCGACCGTATCGGCCGTCTGCGGGTCGCTCACGGCCGACAGACCCGCATGGCACAGGATGGCGCGGTTGTTGGCGGCGTCCAGCTTCCAGCGCAGCTTGGAGGGGTCGGGCAACGCGGCAAATGGCAGGTGCTCGCACTCGGCGTCGGGC
>Ga0136555_1000678_pt1 | contig 13046 bp, 11 predicted proteins | sample AntRauTorckE5432_FD_104927 | JGI IMG/M metagenome (GOLD analysis project Ga0136555, IMG submission 104927) | Saline lake microbial communities from Rauer Islands, Antarctica - Metagenome Torckler E5 #432 | ecosystem: Environmental > Aquatic > Non-marine Saline and Alkaline > Saline | place...
ATACCGAGACAATGCAATTTGGTGAAGTAGAACAAAATTTTGAAGGAGAAGCTGATCCAAATATCATGACTCTTGATATGCAAACATGGACATGGATCAAGACGTTATACAGCAATGATACTGAACTGGTACCAAATGACTCAAAAGCATTCACTATTACATTTAGAAATGATAGTACTTTTTCTGTAACAACAGACTGCAATCTAATGAGTGGAAGTTATGAAATAAACAATAATAAAATAACATTTGAAGAAACCATTGCAATGACTCGTAAATTCTGTGGAGGTTCCCAAGAGCAAGAATTTGCGTCATTACTCACTGAAATACATTCTTATTTCTTCACAAGTCGCGGTGAACTTATTTTTGATCTAAAGTTTGATAGCGGATCTGCTATTTTTCGTTAATTTTCAAATTTCTTAACTTCTCCCCTACTCAAAATCTTGCGAGTCACTATCGGAGCGCCGATAGTTGTAACAATACTTAAAACAACAAAAGCTGTAACCAAATCGGAACTTATGATTCCCATAGAAAATGCGGTGTATGCAACAGCGAGTGTTGTTGCTAATTGAGGGACGCTTGTAACAGCTATCAAGACACTGTCGTATTTTGAAAAATTCTTAATTCTAGATGCAATATATCCACTCCCAAATTTTGAAAGTATTAATCCTAAAATCATTACAATAATAAGTGGCAGGACAGTTTTATAAGAAGTGAGAACAGAAAGATCAGTATTCGTTCCAATTAAAACAAAGAATATTGGTATAAAAATTCCATACCCAATAATATGCATACTCTCTTTAATTTTATGACTTCTTAATGTTTCTGAAAGAACTAGGCCGGTAAAGAATCCTGCGATAATGTGGTGCAACCCAAGAAGAGAGAACAATACAACTACTCCAGTAAGTATGACTAGAAGAAATTGTAGCTCTTGATGAAAAGAACTTTCTCTAATTACCCACTTACGAATCCATGTAATGATTTTATATAAAAAGAAAATAAATATTATCAAGAGTATGTAAAAAACAGGAAGAGGAAGCCAAGTTATGGGATTAGTTGTTTGAAGAAAAATCGAAACAAAAATAAGACTAGAAACATCTTGAATAATAGTAGATCCAATAATAACATTACCAATTGGTTTTCCTAATAATTTATTTTTATCGAGAGTTGGAACAACTACAGCAACTGATGAGGAGATAAATAAAATACCAACCAATATCATAGCCGACAAAGGAAGATCAAAAATATATGCAATAATCAGACCGACAAGAAATGGAATGAAACCATTGATAAAAGCAATAAATCCAACAGTTGAAATTTCTTTTTTAAATGTTGTAAAGCGTGTTTCAAGCCCTGCCATAAACATTAAAAAGACAACTCCAATTTCACCTAAAAAAGTAATAGTGTCATTTGGTTCAAACCAATTGAGCAACCCTGGCCCAACAATCATTCCTCCCAAAATTAAAGCAACTGCCCAAGGAATATTAAGTCTCCCAAATGCTAATGAGAAAAATGCAGCAACTATAAGAACAATAAAAAATGCAATAAATTGTGTCTCTATCATGGGAACATTATAACCTATCTTTAATATGTAAATCTCTTTGTGGGAAAGGAATTGTTATTCCTCCTTCCCTAAACTTTTTATCTATGGCAAATCGAATATCACTTTGAACGGGTTCTATTTGGAAAATTTCTTTTGACCAAAATCGTAATTCAAAATCAAGAGAAGATTCTCCAAAATCTCTAAATAGAACATTTGGTTCGGGACTACTTTCAACTTTTGGATGACTTTTTGCGCATGAGATTAAAATCTCTTTTACTTTATCTAAATCTGATCCATATGAAACTCCCACTTTCACCCTAAAACGCGTCGACATTCGACTATGGGAAAGATTAGTAACACTCGAATTAGAAACATGTGAATTTGGCAAAATAACCACAACATTATCGGTAGTTAATATTTGTGTTGTTCGTATTCCAATTCTTTGAACTTTTCCTACCAAATCGGGAGTCTTCAAAACATCTCCAATGTTTATATTAGAATCAAATAAAAGAATAAACCCCGAGATAAGATCTAAAAATAATTGTTGAAGACCAAACCCTATTCCAACCAATAGTGCAGCTGAACCAACCAAAAGTGCAGTAAGTTTAACGCCAACAGCGCTCAAAACCAAAAGTATTGCAATTACAAAAATTAAATATGAAACAATTTGAATAATAGAGAAAGCCTGTTCTTCAGAAACCTTTCCAGACTTAGAAACTTTCTTAATTAATCTTTTAAAAATAAATCGAATAATATAAGCAACTATGATTATTAATATAATTCCTCCAATACTTAAAAGCGAGTAGTCATTATCTTTTATTGAAAACAGGGTTTTATCTAGAACGCTTAACATATGTATATATTACATGATTAAGGCTGATAGGGTAACTTATCCCCATGTCATTTTTACTCTATTTATTTTCATTAAAAAATGAATATAATTACATGCACATGATGAAACCCATGGGCCAAGGATTTCGAACACATCCCCATACTACAGGACAGCATGATTACTAAAATCTAATTTCCTAAATAAAATGGCAACAAAGAAAAGAGCCTCAGCAAAAAAGGCTCCTACTAAAGCAAAGAAAGTTAACAAGAAATAAATTTGTTAATTCCGTAAAACAAAAAGCATCAGATTTGTCTGATGCTTTTTGTTTTATTAAGACACTCTAATTTTAATGCTAAAATACCCTCATGAACCAATCCTCTCCAATAACCGAAATCGGACGTGTAGATACTGAACATAAGAAGGCTTTAAAGCGCTTAAGGATAGAGACTATTAACGATCTTCTATACCACTTCCCTGCTCGCTATGGTGACACAGCTACTATTAAGAATATTATAAATCTAGAAGTTGGTGATGAAGTAACTTTATTTGGAAAATTAAAGAGTTTAAAAATTGGAAAGACTTTTAAATCAAAGATGGCAAAATCAACTGCAACTCTTTTTGATGATACAGGGGAAATTAGAATCACTTGGTTTCGGCAAGCCTACTTAGCAAAAATGCTTGGAGAAAATACTTTTGTAAAAGTTTCAGGGAAAATAACAGAGCATAATGACAAGCTAACTTTAAACAACCCAAAAGCCGAAAAGGTTGGAAGTATTCCAATTGGAGTTGGAGAAAGTTTATTTGGTGATCAAAAAGATGAACATACTCTCTATCCTGTTTATTCTGTCAGTAAAGGAATAACTTCAAATTGGATTTACCATGCAATACAAAAATTATTTAAATCTGATTTGTTGGAAAGTTTAGAAGATCCCATTCCAAAAGAAATTTTAGATAAATATAATCTACCAACCTTAAAAACTGCACTAGTTTGGATGCATGCTCCTAAAAAAGAAAGTGACGCCTTAGCGGCTCGAAAGCGTTTTGCATTTGAAGAAATATTTTTCATTCAACTTCAACGACAGCTTGAGAGAAGTAGGAGAAGTAATAAAAAATCTTTTAAAATCAAGCCGACTCAAAAAAGTGTTAAAGAATTTGTCGACAGGTTCCCTTTCAAACTCACTGATTCTCAAAATAAATCAATTGGTGATATTTTAAACGATTTTAAAAGTGGTAAACCGATGGCCAGGCTTCTGGAAGGAGATGTTGGTTCTGGAAAAACTGCAGTCGCTGCAGCTACTGTATATGCAACAGCAATTGCAGACATCACAAAAATGAAGAATTTTTCTAGTTCTGATTTTGGTCGAAGAGGGCGTTTGCAAACAGCTTATATGGTTCCAACCGAAATATTAGCTAAACAACATTTTCAAAACTTTATTACTTTTTTTGAACATATGCTGATTAATATTGGCTTAATTACTGGAAGTGGTTGCTATAAATTTCCTTCAAAAGTTAATCCAAAAGAAGCAACTCGAATTTCGCGTGCCCAGCTTTTAAAGTGGGTTGCCAGCGGTGAAGTTCCTATTTTGATTGGAACTCATTCTTTAATTCAAAAAACTGTAAAGTTTGAAAACCTAGCTTATGTAATTATTGATGAGCAACATCGCTTTGGAACTTTGCAACGACAGAACTTAGCAAGAAAAGATGACTTTGCTCCACACCTTCTTTCAATGACAGCTACTCCAATTCCCCGAACCTTATCGCTTACAATTTATGGTGATTTAGATTTAACTCTTTTAGATCAAATGCCCACGGGAAGAAAGCCCATCATTACCGAACTTGTTTTACCAAACAAAAGAGATAAAACTTATATAGCAATTCAAAAAGAAATAGATGATGGAAGGCAGGTTTATGTTATTTGTCCACGAATCAACGAACCCGATCCAGACAAACTAACTGCATTAAATGTTAAATCAGTAAAAGCTGAAGCAAAAAGATTAAAGAAAGATGTTTTCCAAGATTCTGAAATAAATATTCTTCATTCTAAAATGACTCCAGCAGAAAAAGAAGATGCAATGGAAAAATTTGAAAATGGCGAAACCGATATTTTAGTTTCTACTTCAGTTGTTGAGGTTGGAGTTAATGTTCCAAATGCTACAGTAATTGTTATTGAAGGAGCTGAGCGCTTTGGGCTTTCTCAACTACATCAACTTCGCGGACGAGTTATTCGAAGTAATCATCAGGCTTATGCTTATGTTTTTTCAGATACTAAATCACAACATTCTGTTGATAGATTAAAAGCAATCAAAAGTGCCAAGAATGGATTTGAATTAAGTGAATTCGATTTGAAGTTTAGAGGAGCTGGAGAACTTTATGGAAAGAAACAGTGGGGCGTTTCTGATTTGGGGATGGAAGCTATTAAGAATATTAAGATGGTTGAAGCTGCAAGAAATGAAGCTCAAAATATTGCTGAAAATCAGAGTAAAAATAAGGTCCTACTTAAAATACTGGAAGCTAGAAAAGAGATGCATGTTGAGTAGATTAAATTGATTAGACTATACAATCTTTTTTTGTATAATAAATAATGTCATTATCAAATAATCAAAATAACTTTATGGAAGGAGCTCCTAATGTAGAAATAAATGAATCAGGTGAAAAAAGAGAGAAAATTAGAGATATTTTAGGACGAGTCGATAAGGCTTTGCTAAATGAAGATGGTTCAGAAAAAGAAGGTATTAAGAAAATATTATCAATAGCGGGTCCTGCAGCGGAATCCGTAATTCAATTACTAAAAGATAAGGATGGTTTTAGGAAGATTGAAGCTGAATATATTTCAGAAAAATTTACACAAGACAATAAAGTTAAAGAATTTGAATCTATTGTCGATAGAATAATTACCGAAACATCATATATAGAAAAAAGGATGGACAATCTTGATGAGATAGGAAAGGAGTGGCTCCAAATGCTCATAGATACTGGAATAGTTCCAAATAGAGAAGATGATATTGAGAAGGCTAAAGATTTAGGTGCTGAACTAGGGCTACCAGAAGAAAAACTTGATTTTAAATAATCTATACTTAAAACATTAGAGTCTCGAAAAGAGATGCCCGTTTAATAGCTATAAATTGACTTTCCGGTTTATTTTGAAATATAGAGAAGTTACAAAATCGAACTAAAATCCGAAAGGTGTTAGTGCCTAAGGAGCTCTCTTCACAAAAAGCCTGTTAAGTATTTTTACTTTCAGGTTTTTTGTTTAATTAATATAACTCTGAATGACTACCAATATTTATTAAAACTATGACACCTTCTAATTCTTTATAATGAACCCTGATATCTCCTGTAATATTAAAACTTCTAATTCCTAAAAATTTATCACTTAGTGCATGGTTATTTAGAGAATAGTGAAATTGATCTTCTTGAAATATTTTAATTCTTTTCTTAAGTTTAGTTTGAATACTTCTTGGTTGATTCTTTAAAGATTTTTCAAACTTTTTATGTAATCTTATTATCATATATAGATAATAAATTAAATTCCTAAATCTTTAAACAAATCTTCTACGTTTGTAAAAGGACCAGATAGATTCTTTCCCTTTTTTATATCATCCTGAATTTTCAAAAACTTCTTTTGTGTTTTTGCATTAAGTTCTGGCTCTACAGAGAATGTTACTCTCCTTTCGGTAACAAACTTTTTTAAAGTTGCGTTAATAACAGAGCTTAAATTTAAGCCCAATTCTGAAGCAAGCTTTGACGCTTGTTCCTTAACGTCTTTATCGAGTTTTATACTTGTTGTTGTTTTCATAATACAGAGTATATACTTTGTATTATGAGTGTCAAGTAAGAATAAGGGTCCGTATTGCAATACACAAATATTGCTAGTAGTATCTTTCTTATGATTAATAAAAACGAATTTTTTGATATAAATAAACTCCCTAAAGAATTTGGTATTTTAGTATTCCCCATTTCTATAGTAAGAACTAGTAATGGAACAGGGCAAGATCCAAAACAATGTATGGAATACATTAAAGATTTCTCGCCTTCAAAAATTACAGATCCGAAAGTTGGATTAAATATGATATATGGAGACTATTTGTACTTTCATTCAAAAGACGAAGCACATGTACTTAAAAAGAAATTTATGGATGCTGTACTAAAACACAAGAATCAATTCCAAAAACTTTTTTCAAAAGATTCAGAGCGTTTTCAAATCCAACAGGCTCTTTCTTATGAAGTTTGGAATCAACTTTATTTAAGTTATAGAGGTGACTTTGGTTCTGATTTGATGAAACTTAGAAAAATATATGCCACAGATACAAATTTCCAAAAATATGTCAATGAAGATGCAGGATTTGTTAATCGAGAATTAACAGAAGAACAACTAAACTTTTTTCTAGAAGAACACCTGATGCTTTATTTAATTTCTAAAAAACAAGTTTCACTTCCGAATGAATATATACAGGGGCGTGAGAACTGGGTCTTATGGTGCTATCCAGGAGTTCCCCTAAAAGGTCAGGTTTATATATATCAACTAAATCCCTTTAATTTAGATGTTCCAGAAAACAAATATCAAAATCATTCATATGATTTAGAGTCTAAAAAATTAATAGACTATTTAAATATTGATTTGGAGTCTTATAATTATTCTTATTAAGAAATCACTACAAACTCCCTTCATTCTGAGATACATACTCTTCCCAGTCTTTTTTGAATTTCTGATTATTTGTAAGTAAATCATCAAAAGTTCCACTATCAGAAATCTTTCCTGCTTCAAAAATAATAATTCGATCAAAATACTTAAGTAAATTCATTTTATGAATTGAAGCTATAACAACTTTATTTTCATACCTAGTTAATAGTTTTTTATATATCTTGACTTCGTTCTCAGGATCAACTGAACTAGTGGATTCATCGAGCAAAACAATATCTTTATTTTCTGCAAACAATAGCGCTCTTGCTAAAGCCAGTCTTTGTTTTTGTCCTCCTGAAAGATTTACCCCTTTTTCATTTATTATCGAATCATACTTATTCGATAATTTTTCTACAGTTTCAGTAAACTCAGCTAAGTCTGTAGCTGCAATAATATCTTTTTCTTCATAATCAAGACCGAGTGTAATATTTTCTTTAATACTTGACGAGAATATCTCAGGTTCTTGTGGAACTAGCGTGGTTCTAAGATCTATATTTTCAAAATTGGTTTTTATTGGTTCATTATTATCAAAAACTATATCAGCACTCGCGCTTGGATACATTCCATGAACTACTTTCAGAAAAGTTGTTTTACCAGATCCAGATTCACCAATCACTGCAATATTTTCTTTGTGTAAAAATTCAAAATTTATATCATCTAACTGCAAGGTATCTGTTTTTTCAGAATTATATTTAAAAGATAAATCTTTTATTTTTATATTTTTCCAATTTGGAACTTTCTTCACCTTCACTTCCTTTTGTTTTGAAGCCTCATCTTCAATTTCTTTTGCATTAAGAATTTGCGTTCTAAAAACAATCATGTTGTCGTACTGTCCAGCAAATGTGAAATAAACCTCAATAAGATTTGAAAGATATAAGTACATAGCACTTATTGTTCCAATCTGAACAATCAAATTATTTTTGTACATAAATAAGATGTATACCATTAGAGGCAAGACTCTGAGTAACTTAAATAGCATGTCTCCGGCGAACCATTTTAATTCGTTCAATTTTATATTTTCTTTGAACAAAGAATAGGGCTTCCAGATCTTTTTACTTATATTACGAGACATTGCATTTTCAATGTGTAGAACTTTTACAGTCGTAACATTCGAAAGAGTATCGAAAATTGCACCAGAAATTTTATTATCAAATATATTTAACTTTTTATATTGCGGTATAAGTTTTTTATCAAAATGTAGAATAACTACAAAAGCTATTACCAAAATAATTAAAGATATTAGTCCTATATATACATTAAAGAAAAGTAAAATAATAGTTGTTCCAATAGCCTTAACTGCAAGAGATATTACATTATATGTACCTTCAGAAAACCTACGGAGACTGTGCGTCGCTTTTGAAACTTTATCGATTGTATTACCACTATCTCTGTCGGCATGCCAAGAAAGTCCAAGGCTTAGTATTCCAGATAGTAAATATTCTTTATAATTACTAAGAGTTTTAAAAGCGGCCGCCCTCTCAATGACTCGTGAAGGTCCATGAAATATCCAAAAACCTACACTTGTCCCAAACAAACCTAGGAGTATCAAGAAAAGTTTTGTGATATTTGCTTCAGTAACACCGTTGTTTTGAATTTCGTTTAAAAAATATCCAAAGATTAAAGGGCTAGCGAGCGTAATCGCACTTGCAACTCCAGACATTACTAATGCAATAACCACTAAATGCCTATGCCCTTCAGCAAAAGTCCACATTTTTTTAAACAAAAATGATATCGGATTTCCCCTTGTGTCTATATCTGATTCTGTACGAGTTTTTTTCATATTAGTGCTCCCAGCGGGACTCGAACCTGCGACCACAGAGATATAAGCTCTGCGCTCTACCAACTGAGCTATGGGAGCATCGTAGAAAATCTTATCTTAAATATAAGAGTGAGACAACTCTACTTATTTTGATCTTTTTCCTCTTGCCCGACTTGATCGTCCTTCTTTGATGGATTAGAGTCCGAAGGTTTAGGGTCTTGCCCTGAGCTTATCGAAAGGTTTTCCCTTTTCTTAACTGCTATGCCGTTTGCAATTAAGACTTTTTCATATTCATCTCTCTCAAGAGTTTCAACTTCTAATAGTTTTTCTGCAATAGCATCAAGTACACTTCGATGTTTTATAACAATCTCTCGCGCTCTTTCTTTTCCTTCTTCAATAATGCTCCTAATTTCAGAATCAATATCGGCAGCTACTTTACTTGAGTAGTTTTTATTTTGACTTTCAGTTCCAGGAAGTGATCCTCCATCATTTGAAAGTGCAACAGAACCAAGAGTATCTGACATCCCATAACGAGTAACCATATTTCTTGCTAAGTTAGTTGCCATTTGAATATCTCCAGCAGGACCAGTTGTAATATCTCCAAAGACTTCTTGCTCTGTAACATATCCTCCAAAGGTCATTGCAATATCATCTAAGAATTCTTTTTTAGAATGAAGTCTCTTTTCGACTTCAGGAATTTTCATTGTATATCCTCCAGCATTACCTCGCGAAATTATTGAAATTTTATGAACTGGATCAGAATGAGTAAGAATTGATGCAACAAGAGCATGCCCGGCTTCATGATATGCCGTAATCTTTCTTTCCTTTCCAACAATCAAATGACTTCTTCGCTCAGGCCCAAGCATTACTTTTTCAATCGATCGAATCATATCAAACTGTCCAACTTTTTTACGATCTTCACGTGCAGCTAAAATTGCAGCCTCGTTCATAAGTGACATTAAGTCAGCTCCAGAAAATCCAGGGGTTCTTTGAGCAATAACCATGAAATTAACATCTTCAGCAAGGGGTTTCTTTCGCGCATGAATTTTCAAAATCTCTTTTCTGTCTTCTCGATCAGGAAGATCAATAGTTACTCGACGATCAAATCGTCCTGGGCGCAAAATTGCAGGATCTAAAACATCAGGACGGTTAGTTGCAGCCATAACAATAACTTTGTGACTTTGCTCAAAGCCATCCATCTCAACAAGAATCTGATTTAGAGTTTGTTCTCGTTCATCATTTCCTCCACCAACTCCAACTCCTCGAGATCGTCCAACAGCATCAATTTCATCAATAAAGATAATTGAAGGAGAAGCTTGTTTCGCTAATTTAAATAAATCTCTTACTCGACTAGCTCCCACGCCAACAAACATTTCTACAAATTCTGAACCAGAAATCGAGAAGAAATTAACTCCTGCCTCCCCCGCAACCGCTCGAGCCAAAAGAGTTTTTCCTGTTCCAGGTGCTCCCATCAAAAGTACTCCTTTTGGAATAGTTGCTCCAATATCTAAGAACTTTTTAGGATTTTTTAGAAAATCTACAATTTCTATAAGCTCTTCTTTAGCCTCTTTAGCTCCAGCAACATCTTTGAAAGTAACTTTTTGTTTTGGATCTTTTGGATCAATGATTTTTGCTTTTGATTGCCCGAAAGTGAAGGCCTGCATTCCCCCTCCTCCCTTAACCTGTCGACTAAAGTACCAAATCAAGATAACAATGAAAAAGATTGGTAATAAAAATGGTGCAAGTGCTGTAAACCAAAAGATTAATCCGGTCGGACTTGAAACTTCAATTTCAACTCCATTTAATTGTTCTGGACTAACTCCGTAATTATTAAAAGTATCAGTAAGCGAAGACTCTCCCTCTTTTTTAGATTGTTTTTGAATTTCAGGTTCTCCTTCATTCTCGCCATGTAAAGTAATCTCTAACTTCTGTCCCTCGATAACAATCTTAGAAACTTTCCCTTCTTTAATATTTTGTGCAAGAGTAGAAATTGAAATCTGATCGTCTTTTTCTTTGTCTTCAACAATAACTGAATATAAAGCTGTGATAGTTAATAGAATAAAGAAAATAGTTAATAGGTTACTCCAAAAGCTTGGCTGCTTCTTTTTATCTCCTTTTTTAACGATTCTTTTTCCTTTTCTTTCTCTTGAGTGAGAATTATTCTTATTATCTTGATTATTTTGACCTGGATTAGGTTTATTTTCCTTTGGAGCTTGTTTTTGCATGAGATTCATTATACTTACCAGAGACGAAAAAACAAATAAAAACCCTACACCTCCAAAGGGTATAGGGTATTTCTTCAACTACTTTTAGTGCCAGAAGCTTCATCCTTGAGTCTTCTAAATTCATAGGCGGTGTGCTCCATTGATGACACGGGTGCGTATGCCAAATCTCCATATTTGGTTTCTGCGTTTTGAGCATCTTTCAAAACAGCTGGGTTAAGTGAAGTTTCAACGATCTCAAGCAATGTCCTGTACTCATCTCTGTTTTCGAAACTCGTTGATTCGACATATAGCTTTAGTAACTCAACTGCAGCATCATAGTTTCCACAACCCAGGTGTGTTTATGACCTCTGATATATCGTCGTATTCTAAGATTTTTCCAAATATTCTTAGAATGGTCTGTTCGGCAATTATCGCTTTTTCTTTAATTGTCATATTTTTAAAACGTTCAGGGTTTATCTATATTTGAAACTACCACACTTTTTTAATTTTGCAAGGAATGGCTTATGCTGTTAGTATTGACCTTAATGCAATACGCGCATAATAAAACAGCCACATTTAATTATGAAGTCATCGATAAATACGAGGGCGGTCTTTCTCTTTTGGGCTACGAAGTTAAATCGGTTAAGAATAAACAAGCAAGCCTAAAAGGTGCTTATATTGTTGTACGTGGAGATGAAGTCTTCTTAGTTGGAGCTTCAATTCCACCTTATCAACCTAAGAATACGCCTGAAGACTATGATTCTTTGAGGCCTAGAAAGGTTCTTGTAACAAAAAAAGAGATCAAAAAGCTTATAGATATAGAGAAAACTAAGGGTTTGACACTTATACCCATTTCGTTGTATAATAAAGGAAGGAATATTAAGTTAGAATTTGCTGTTGCTCGTGGAAAGAAACAATTTGATAAGAGAGAAACTATCAAAAAACGAGAAGCAAAAATAGAAATAGATAGAACTTTGAAAAAAAGTAGATAAAAGGTAATAACATTCTACCAACCCTTCCCTCTTAGAGATTTTAAAAAAGATCTTTGTGAGGGGATGATCGGCCTAGACATGTGGTTTCCTTCATATTGTGCAAGATAAAGCTGTAGTAACTTTTTAAAAGGCTACACCCTTTAGATGCAAAAAACACTTCAGTTGCTTCACCTTATTTTAAGGCGAACGACTTTGCATTCGCTTACGCTTAAGTAACGACGTGCCAACCTTCAATGTCTGGTAGAAGGATTGGGGCGCTATACACCAGGCTAGATTTTAAGACTGTCTCGACTTAATTTCGAAACAAAGAGAATCGGTTAGTTAGTGTTTTGTTTATTTTCTAGCTAATTAACTTAAAGTCCTAAACTTGTCTTCGACAAGTCGGATGAAAAATAAACTAGATCTTGTAGATTCAATATGAAGCATCATTTGCACGGCGGTTCGATTCCGCCCATCTCCACTGCTTCGCTCTCTCACTTCGTTCGAGAGCTTCGCAGTGCAGGCACAACCTGTACTGTAAAATAAAACTTAATATTTCCACCAAGAAGTAGTGGTCCTGCGAAGCCTTTGGCGTAGCAGGACTATTACTTTTAGATTTTCTTTATATTTCCTTTATGACTTTTTTGTTAAGGTGTTTTTATGTTTTTTGTTTATATTTTAAAAAGCAAAATAGACTCTAGTCTATACATAGGTCACACCTCTGACTTAAAGGCTAGAATAAAAGCACACAATTCTAGTTCATCAAAATATTCAAAGACTAAAAAACCTTTCATCATAATTTGGTATTGTGTTTTTAATAAAAAAACTAAGGCAATTAAATTTGAAAAATATTTGAAACACGGATCAGGTCACGCCTTTATGAATAAAAGACTGGTTTAATAATTAAAAATGATACTCATTAGCTCATAAGCCTCATGTTAACATTGCAGCAATAGAGTTTACACTTCCTTTAGAATAAAGGAATGAACACTTTTGACTCAAAATACATGTTACTAAAGGAAACAAAGTTAAAACAAATTATCAATAAATAAAAAACTG
>Ga0136555_1000680_pt1 | contig 13035 bp, 15 predicted proteins | sample AntRauTorckE5432_FD_104927 | JGI IMG/M metagenome (GOLD analysis project Ga0136555, IMG submission 104927) | Saline lake microbial communities from Rauer Islands, Antarctica - Metagenome Torckler E5 #432 | ecosystem: Environmental > Aquatic > Non-marine Saline and Alkaline > Saline | place...
AGCGAAATGACCCCAATGCGAAACCAGAACCGCTGGTGGTTTTAATTATATTTTAAAGCCACCCCACTAGGGAGACCTACCGACAGGCCTCAAAATAACGTTATTTTGAGGATCACCATATTGACCCCAATGCGAAACTAGAACCGGGGGTGTTTTTAGCTATATTTTAAGCCATCCACCACTTCGAGTTAGAATCCTTTACGGTCAAGCCCTGCTTGACGGATTTAGCTTATATTACACCACCAACTCGACCCTCTTCGAGCACCTCAAAAAGTGACAGTGGTTTAAGAAATTTAGAGTTTAATATACAGCGCTATGCTTCTGCCAAAGACAGTACATCTGTCTTTAATTTGTAAGTATTACCATGCTTCAGTATCCCCAAATACGATTGGGTTGTGTGTGAATTGACCTCTCTACCTATGACGCCTTTCTGTACACGATGTTTTGTAGTTGTCCTGAGAGTTCTATGATGCGGGAAATGTACCCAGCCCAAAAAATCAACCCCACTTGCTAAGGTTTCAATTGACACCTTGTTTGGATGTAACCGCAGTACCAATCTATCTTCAAGAAAGTTATGTATAACTTGGAGCACTTCTAGTAGATAATCGTGATTCTGTGATAACACCACAAAATCATCAGCATACCGAATGTAGTGCTCTGCTCTGAGGTTATGCTTTACAAACTGATCAAATTCGTTCATGTACACATTTACCATAAGCTGACTAGTTAGATTACCAAGTGGAAGTCCTCTATCTGGCTCTGTCTGAAAACTAACTACCACCTGCCCCAACAACCAAAAAATGTCTTCGTCCTTAATGTGTTTTTGCAATATGTCCAACAGAATTTTATGATCAATACTAGCGAAGAACTTTTTGATGTCACATTTTAATACCCAGCAGATCTTAGTGTCATTAGCGGATACCTCACGAGCCATTTTTGTGAATGAAGCAAGTGCTTTATGTGTCCCCTTATTTCTTCGGCATGAGTATGAATGATAGATAAACTTACTATCAAAGAATGGATATAACTGTCGATAAATAGTATGGTGTAGCAGTCGGTCACGTACACATGCTTTATGAATATTACGAGGTTTAGGATCTGAGATATTGAATGCTTCATAACTGCCGTGAGTATATGTTTTGTTCTTAAGGTCATTATGGAGTTCAAAGATATTATTCATCAAGTCATACTGAAAAACCTGCACATCCTTACGCTTACGCTTTCCATCTAAAAATTCTTCCCATGCACCAAGAAGATTATCGAGAGAAATGATATTATCGTAGGTAATGTCTGAAACACTTAAAAACACAGCCAAGTCTACCCCCCCCCACGCAACAATTCAACAACCTAAACTGATTCCAGTCGTCTTGAAACTGAAAGATATTTATCGTGTATGGCAGGAGCATTTAACATCTTTTCCCAAGCAAAATCGCTATACACTCGGCAACAAAATTGACGATGTGTTTCTAATGGCTATCGAGTACTGTTTTTTAGCCAGTTATGCAAGTAAAGATACCAAACTAATTCATCTTGAACGATGTATATCAAGGGTTGATTTATTGAAATTGTTGCTCCAGCTGGCATGGGAAATACGAGCCCTTGATACCCAGAAATACACAGTGCTTGGTGAACAACTACAAGAAGTCGGCAAAATGCTCGGTGGATGGAAGAAAGGACTGGAATCAAAAAACTCCTCACGCTAAGTGAGGAGAAAACGTTGAGTTGCGAGAAAGCCCGATTGCCGGCATTCCACCGATTGTCATCGAGGCGATTGGCGTTGCAGTTCCACTTCCGATTGTCGGCGTTCCAGTTGACGTCGACAGCGAAGACTCACGCTCCGTGACAATACCCATCCATACCACTAGTATTTGAAAGCAAGCTTACAAAATACCTGTATTTTATGCGGGACCTAAAAGTCCACCAGATATTTTCACCAACTACTGTTGTTTCTTTTATGGACTCATACACACTACACTCAGCAAAACCGTAGTCGTGCTAACTCTGAGATATGCGTGAGATCAAAATGTGCTGCCCAAGCCGTAACCGAGACATAACACACACTTCTACTTGATTATACAAAAAAAATCCCTCGGGCGCGCGAAGCGTCCGAGGGACAAAGGTTCAAAGGACTGAAAGGACAGAGTCCTAAGCGGCAGTTGCCGAGAAAGCCCGATAGCCGGCACGCCACCGACCGTCATCGAGGCGATTGGCGTAGCAGTTCCACTCCCGATTGACGGCCTTCCAGAAGACGACGACAGCGAAGACTTCACCGTTCACCTTCACGTAAAAGATGTTGGGGCAGCCGTTGTTGAGGAGCGTGCCTTCCTTGCCACCCCACTGACCCTCGATGAGCGTCGCAAGATGAACGAGAAACGTGTCGACGTCCTCGAAGACATGGCCTTCGGGCAGTTCGCCGCCGATCTCTGCATCGTTGGCAGCCTGTGCCAGGTCGGCATAGCCAACAGTGGTCTCATCTGCCGACACCTTTATCTTCGACGCACCCGACAGGATGAGGTCGTTGAAGTTGCTCGACATCCACAGACCTTCTCTGGTCTTGAAGAAATCGTGTGGGTTGATGGTGTTGATAGCGACCGTGAGCGAAGTCAGGCTGGTGAGGCGACGGATGATGTCGACCGTCACAGCCGATGTGCCACGCAGAATGGCTTTGACCACTTCCACGCCACCAAGCTTGGTGCCGAGTGCCTTCCAGTGGTCATAGCCGAACTGGTCGAAAGTATCGACGGTATCAAGACGATTTGCTGACATTGTATTCTCCTTTGGGCTGGTTGCCCGCCAGTTTCTAGCTACTCGCTAGTTAAGAGGCTGAACCTGTATAGTTACAGCCAACAAAATGTTTAATGAAAACGGTCTATTGGCTATAACCATGATGAAAAGAACTTAGGTGTTAGTATAACATCAACTAGGGTAAAAGTCAAATATCTCTAGACATTGTTATGATATTATCGCTGTTGCGGGAATATCTTTAGAAACTTTTCACCCCGTGCAGGAATCGAACCGAGGGTGATTTTAGCTATATTTTAAGCCGCCCCTCTAGGGAGACCGAGAGGGGTTCGATTCCTCGCCGGGGCACTAAAAATTTTTTCTTATGATAGGTCTGTCCTCGGTCGGGATGCACCTTGCGATGTATTTACATACGTACACGTGGACCCATGTCTTCTTTAGCGAGACACGGTTGATTGAGGATATAGATTAAGTACTAACGCGCCCTTTATAAAAGGTCTTATTTGTATAAGTGAAAAAGTGGCAAGCGTATTACATATTACGGGCTATTGACAATATTTCTAATTTCTGGTTGTATATAGGAGGTTTAGCCTCTTTTTTGTTCCCAGCTGAATTTTAGCTTGGTAGAAAATAGGGGAAATTGATATTTAACATTCATCAACCTTGTGAGGTGAAAAAGATGAAAACAATGAAAGTGATACTGCTGGCGGGGATGATGTTTTTCCCCTTCGCAGTAACTGCGGCACCGATCATTGTCGGTACGGCAGATTCAAGGAATCTGGCCCCATTTGGGAGCACCTTTGGTTGGATTCCAACCTATCAGCAGACCTACGGAGCGGGTGAATTCGTAGATCCGTTCTGGATCGACTCGCTGTCCTTTTACCGAGAGTTGGACGACCAGCCCTGGGATCTGACACCCCAAGGTGAGTACAGTATCTCCCTGTCCACCACCAATGCGGGGGTGGATGCTCTGTCCAGTAATCCAGCGGATAACTGGGGGGCGGATAACACTCTGGTATTTCAGGACTCCCTGCCCGAGACGGTCTCCTTAGGGGGACAGATGGATTTGTTCCTCGAGCAATCTTTCTACTACGACCCTGGGCTGGGGAACTTGTTGATGACGGTCACCGCCACAGATCTGTCTCCGACGACAGTCATTTCATTCGATACATCCAGATCAAGCAATGATGGAATGAGTCGGGTTTACGGAGATGGTTTTTCTGATTCGATTGGTCTGGTCACCGGTTTCAACGATGCTGGCTCCACTGCCGTATCGACGCCGGCTACCATGCAACTGTTTGCACTCGGCCTGGGCGCTCTGTTCCTGATCAACCGTAGCCGGAAGCAACCGGCGCTGATCAGAGCCTAGCAATTAGGCTCCCGCCACTCTCGTGGCAAAGGCCCTTCTCCGGAAGGGCTTTTTTTGTTCGTAAATTACTTTACAAACCTTTCTGCTTACTCGGCAATAATGATCGTCGCTGTAGCTGGAGGCTCTTCTAGAATTATATCAGCTTCTGTGGTCGAGGTGCTGGTCTCCCCTTCTTCATCTGTATCTGTGACCTCACCAGTGGTTGATGGTGTGGTTGTGGCTGGTGACATCTCCTTTGTTATTTCTGTCTCAGGAATTTCGCTTTCCAAGGAAACAAAAAGACTTTCGTGAATCAATCTTTTCTTTTCAAATTCTTCCAAGGCCTTTTTTACTACCGTCTCTCTATAGACTGTCCCTTGATCGTTGATTGATGTCCTTTCTGAATCAGAGACGTCACGATAGCTATCGTAAGTGTGAACACTCCAAATGGCTGTGGTTGAGAAAATAACAATCGCAACCAACAAACCAATCTCCCAGTCTCTTGTTGGATGAACCATCTTGGGCTTTCGTATTCCATTTGATTGCTGGAATACCTTTTTAGCCATTTTTTTAACTGATTTTTTATCTATCATAGTCGTGGGCTAATCTAATACTGATGTTAATATTGGCATCCCAGAGGCTGGGAGATTTAGCTGTCATAGATACTGATCCTGTTCTCACAACATAAGGAAGAGTCTCTAGAATTTTAATATAGTTGACGACTGACTGGCGACTACCAGAAAGGGTGAAGTTTAAATCTAGCCATCTTTCATCGCTTTCCTCACTAACCAACTCCTTAACAACCACCTCTGATGTCACTCCGGTAGTAGTTGCCTTGTCTCCTAAACTATTAAGCAACTTGATTACTTCATCATTACTAGCCAAGAAATAACTATTGAGAAGTCCTCGATCCTCTTGACTCTCTTGCTGAACTTTTTGCAGGTTGCTATAGGAGGACTGTAGGGCCATATCATCTGCCAGAGCATCCTGTTGTTCGGCCAACTTCTGGCCTTGGTTATTGATATGAAGAACAGTAAAAGCAAAGGCTGAGGTGGACACTACCAGAAGAATCAGTGCTATTACTAATGCTGTTTTACTGCTCTTACTCATACTTCGTTTTGATTAATTAAAGTTACATTAAGAGTAAATGGTATGTCTCTGTCCTTAGACAAATTTGAGATTGGTAAATCTACTTCAGTGACCATCTCGTGCGCCAGAATTCTGTCTCTAAAACTAGCCAGAGCATTCCTATCCTGAGCTGTCCCCCCGATAACTATAGGACTTTCAGTTTTATTTTCTGACAACTCAATCTTATTTACCACCACACTATTATTCTCAAGTGCCTGAAAAGAATCAAGCAACTCAGAAAAGACCAACCGCTCTAAATCATTGACTATTGATACTGCCATAACACTTGATTCGCGTAGCTCTGTCGACAGAGCTTTGTGATTGGCAACATTAGTACTTGCTTCAGACGCCCGATCTTCAATCACACTTATTTGTGAATCAATCAAAACGTAAACTGGTATTAATAAAGTGGCCCCGAGCAAAAGTGACATCGACCACATGGTCACCCAAGCAGAAATAACCCGCGCCCAATATTCTACGAGTAAGTCTTTTTTTGCTTTTGGTGGGATAAGGTTTATCATAAGAATTAAGATGATTCTTGCAGGGCTAAACCAATGGCCGTGGCATAGCCCAGTGCTTCACGGGATTCTATCGGGGGCACAGTATTATCTAAAGAAAAAATGTTTTCCCAAACGTTTGCTCGCACACTATTGACCCCAAGTGTTTCCGTTAGATACGCTGGTAAACCATTTAGGTTCGCACTGCCTCCTGATAGCAAAACTGTTTTGATTCTCCTCTCTTCGCTATTGCCATTTCTAATGTGCCAGTATTGCATACGAGTCATCAATTCGTCTTTTATCACTGAAACGGCATTGATCAAGACGTCGGAAACATCAGATGAATCGAGACTTTTGGCTAAGCCTTGGCTATTTTTGAGTTTGGTTAATTTTGCTTCGGGTGTATCAGTGCCGAGAATCTTTCTCAGTGCAACTGACATGGAGTCCCCACCGATATCTATAGTCGATGTATACAAAAGTACTCCTTGGTAGACAATACCAATCCCGGTCCTGGTCTTACCAAAGTCTACCAGCATCGTAGCCCCAGAGAAGTCAGGACCAATAACTGAACGGGCCACCGCCTGAGCCTCAACTTCAAAAGAAACTGGATGGAGTCCGGCTTCAATACAAGAGTCATAATATTTTTGGATTGTTTCTTTGGCGTAGGCAGCGACTGCTATTTGCAGTGGTTCCTCTTCGCTCTTTCCTTCTAAAATGCGGTAGTCAAAATAGACGTCTTTGGAAGGCATTGGAACGTTTTCTTCTAGCCTAAACTCTAGAAGCCCCTGAATCTCTTTTAAAGGGGTGTCTTTTTTAACTGTAGTCTCAAAAAGATACGCCCTCTCTTCTGGCAATGAAACTCTAATAAACTCGGACTTTGTCTCTTTTTTAAATTCTTTTAAGACTGAGACCAACTTCACTGGATCGATGACGTGGCCTCGCTGGACAATCCCAGCAGGAACATCTATGTTGCCCCAAATCTTTATCTCTCTACTATCATTAAATCTAGACTTGGGCTTCAGTGCTACGTACTTAAGAGAAGTATCAGAAATATCGACCCCCACGGAAGGCATGGTGAGAAAATTAGGTGGTGGAATTAATCTAGAAAGAGCTATTATAGACATACTATTAGTATACGACGTTAGGCGTCACCTTTCGACACCGCAACTCACATCTTTAACCAGATAAACAAGCCCGCTAAAATGAAGATTATGATAGATGTAACACCGATATATTTTTTTGCGTAGGCAACCGCCATAATACCAAATCTATAAGTACACCACCCAACCACCGCATAACGGAAACCTCGACCGATAACTGAAGCTAGAATAAAAACTGCAATACTCCCCTCAACCACCGCCACCACCCAAGCGACTATGGTGTAAGGAATGGGAGTAACTGCTCCGACTAAAGTCAAAATAAAGACTCCTGAGTCGGCGGTAGTGGTAAGGTTGTTGAATTCTGCTGTGACTGCTTCTGACATCCAAATGAGTAAGTAATCAAAGAAAAAGGCGGCAGCTAGAAAGGCAAATAGTCCGCCCATAACTGACGCTATGGTGGTAGCCACCACCAATTTGAAAGTGTTTTTGCGTTCGGCTAAAATAGCCGCCACCAAAAATGGGTCAGTTAGGATAGGTAGAGGCAAAGAAGACTCTAAGAAAGAAATAGCGAAGATGAGGCCCACTCCTTCTTTTGACTGTAGTATTTTGGTAGCTCCAGTAACTGTGTTGGTCTTGAGGACTTTTTCTACCTTAACTTCTAAGCTTTTTTCTAAACCCATGTTTTTAACTTATTTTTGTTCCAGGCGGGACTTCCTTCCCCGGGTGCAACAAAGTAAAAGTCTCTCCTTCTCCAAGAGCCAGGATCATACCCTGACTTTCTAGCCCCTTAATTTCTCTTGATTCTAAGTTTGTTAAAAAAGGGCATTGCTTGCCGACGAGTGATTCAATATCAGAAAAATATTCTCTAATACCTGATACTATTTGTCTCGGTTCTGTTTCGCCGATATCAATTGTCAGCTTGAGAAGACGATCGGCATCTTCTACCACTTTGACACTAGTAATGGTACCAATTTTTATTTCTAATTTAGCGAAGTCATCGTAGGTTATTTTCATATTATGAATTTTTTTGATTTTTAATAAAGCTGTCTAAGATCAGAGTGGCGGCTGAAGCGTCCGTCATTTGGTTCTTACCCTGAATCTGTGACGCTTCGGCTGTTGAGTACTGTTCGGGTTGCAAATGGATTGGCATACCGATGTGTAGGGTAGCCTCAATAATAAACTCATCAATTAGTTTTTGTACCTGATTGGGGCTGCCCGTATTATCAAGCGAATGTCCGATCACCAGCTCGGACACTCCCCTCTCTTCTACTAAAGATTTTAGGTGACCAATAAATTGCTTGCCATTTGGCACTACTTGTAGTGGAAAAGCCATAGTGCCCGAATCATCAGTCACTGCTAGGCCGATTTTTTTTGAACCAAAGTCTATTCCCAATCTCTTCATTGGTCTAGAATAACACGGAATTATCTAGGACTCATTAGCCAGAGCCTAGATAGAATCTGAAACAAAGAGTAACCCAATCCCAGCGATGCTGGCATTGTTTTTGTGCTCCCGCCAGGAATCGAACCTGGAGCACTGGTACCGCAAACCAGTATTTTATCCATTAAACCACGGGAGCTGATTTATTTCGCTCGGATAATAACACAAATTAACTCGAAACATAAGGTTCACTCAGTACATGAATTCGCCCTTGGTCTGGGTCAAAATCGAGCATAAATTCAGAATAGTCGTAGCCATTATTTCCTCATTCAAAATCCAAATAATTCCAGTACTTTGATAAAAAGTGGTTCATCCAAATCTTCTTCTATCAAATTCATTTTGATTATGTCGTCTATATCATCAACATGGTCATAAGGGATTGGCATGACAATCAACGGCATTATCTTCTTCTCAGATTTTAGTAATAGTTGTGGTCCACGTGGATCTTCTTCGTCAATTCGATAACTTTCTAGAGTCGAGTAAGGATAAAGTCGATCATCAATCTTGATTCCTCTGAGGGTCACCGCGTAAGGAATGATTAAAGGTCTTTTGGTGGCAGAGATAAACAAAGCTCCACCCGCTAATCCTATCAACAAGGCAAACAAGGCGTTATCAAACATAATAGCCACAATGACTAAAGCTATAATAATGATAACGAGTGCAAAATACCAATCATTACCCTTTTCGACGTGGTGATGCTCTGGTGCTTCCCAGGTAATACTTCTTGGTGTTGGTTCCATTTCTAAAAAATTGTACCACGTAAATATAATAGTCGGTGTACAATTTATACATCTTCTGTTATTATCGGGGCCAATAAAATATTATTGTTATTAAGAAGAGATGGCTGAGTGGATGAGAAATGAACTGCTTCATTTCTCATCCGTTCTGCAATCTTTAGATTGTAGACACGCCGCTATTTATAAGGCGTGAGGTGGGTGAAATCTTCAACCACCGACACAGAAAAATAAATAACCAGGAGAGATGGCTGAGTGGTTGAAGGCAGCGGTCTTGAAAACCGCCAAGGGGGAAACCTCTTCGAGGGTTCGAATCCCTCTCTCTCCGCCCGCAGGTTTTAGTATCGGACCTATGTTGAGTCCTTATTTAAAGCCGTAAATTAATATCTAGTTCGAATCCCTGATAGTTTATTCTCTCAGGGATTCGAACTGTCTCAACTGGCTAACCAACAACACGGAAAAACGACAAATTTATTTTTATAGTTAGATAAGCTTTTCCCGACACACCTTGTATAAGATATACAGTTGCCATATGTAGAGAGCATATGTAACAGGTGCCCATATCTGCATACGAATCATTTCCATATCGTACGCAGCAAATTCAGTAGCTAAACGATACACGACTGGAAATCCTACGGTTTTGAGTACAAAAATTATAACAATCGTGACGAAGTATACAGCGATTAATAGTGCTGGTACTTTATTATCAAAATAGCGAGTATGGGTGGAGCTAGCGTATTTGCTGAAGTAAATGAGGATAGCAACCAACAGCACGCTCCACACAATATCAACATATGGATGGAACTGTGCGACAGTGGGACCGCCAAGCAAATACAGGAGTGGTGGTAAGATTACCACCCCAACAAAATTCACAATAACAACTGCCAATACAACAAAGCGAAAAGCGTCGCTTTGTTCCATTTTATTCAAAACTTTGTGTGATAGATTCAAAATCATACTAACCATTTGTCATAATACACTGTTCACGAACCACCTCGCCATTTTTCTCTATCATCGCTTCACCCTGATGCTCCCAGAACACAACCGACTCATCTTCATTCGTATAGCGTGCCCCAGAGCCAGAACGTGCTACCGAAACGCGGTGCGTCTCAGTAGGCAGTTGCAACAAGGCCTCCTCAGTTTCTTCGCCAAGGTAGATTATGGTGAACTGGTAGTCATTCGGACACGCAAAACTGACCGCTTCAGATCTATCAGCTAGTAGGTTCGTTACCGAAGCCGAACAGCCAGCAAATCCAGTTTCTGGCTCGTATGCAACAAACAGTCTTTGACTTTCATCTGTCTCATAGTTCAGCCAGTGAAGTACGGCGGTTTCATGTTGTTCATCAATTGATATATCGTCAATATTTTTACCTGATACATCTTGCTCGCAATTCTGACGCAATAGTTTGCGGCTATATGAAGGTTGGTCGCCAAATTCACCATAGTGGCCGCTATCTACCAGACCATTAATTGCTACAACCAAAAACGTATCCATTCGGCCTTAAAAGTACCACCTCGGTTGTTTAAAGAACAGCATGAGGTATTATTAAATAACTTGCAAAAGATGGCTTAAATTTTGGGTGTCTTCCTCAGGAATGGGACAAATGCTAGTATTGGTGTATGGAAGATTTTTCTGAAGTCAAAGAGAAAATAAATACCTAATCTAACTGTATGGAAAATTTTGATATTGTGGTAATTGGAGCCGGTTCTGGTGGACTAACGACGGCCGTTGGTTTTAGCAAGGTCGGTAAACGCGTACTATTAGTGGAGCGTGAACAACTTGGAGGTGAGTGCACTAACTCTGGCTGTATACCGAGCAAAGCTCTCCTCCACCATGCTAAAGCTTATCACCAAGCCCTTCAAATTACTGGCAAAAATACGCAAACTGACACCTATCGTGAAGAAGCTTTCGTTTACGTACGTGACAAGATTGACGAGATTTTGGCCGAGGAAACACCCGAGGCGTTTGAGCGAATGGGTATAAAGGTTGTGCTGGGTGAAGCAGAGTTTGTTGATCCTTGTTCGGTTCGGGTTGGTGACACTGTATACAGATATAAGACTGCCATCATTGCTACCGGCTCGAGTCCACGGATGATAAGTGTCGCTGGTTTAGATCAATCAGACATTCTGACCAACCAAAATATCTTTGACCTCGAAGAAACTCCAAAGCGACTACTAGTCCTTGGTGCGGGGCCGATTGGTCTCGAGTTAGGACAGGCTCTTGCCATGCTGGGAAGTGAAGTAACAATCGCTTCCATTGATAGCGAATTTGCTCATCAAGAAGATGTGGCTATCAGTTCAATCTTGCTTAAGCAATTTGCAGACTTAGGCATCAAAATTGAACTCAGTGCCTTTGTTCAGAAGGTCGAAAATAGCTTCGCTATTTTCGACCACAAAGATGGTGATCAGATTACTGAGACATTTAGTGTACCCTTTGATAAAGTCTTGATAGCGATTGGACGAGTACCAAATATTCCACAGGGTTTAGCTAAAGCAGGCATAAAGTTTGATAAAGATTGTGTGCTGGTTAATTCACAATACCGGACTAGTAATAAGTATGTCTATGCGATTGGTGATGTCTCCCAAAGATTGAAATTCACTCACACTGCAGACGACGCGGGCAGACAAGTAGTAGCGAGAGTAGTTTCTCGCGGGCTTTTGCGAGTCAATAAAAACCGGGCCATACCCAAGGTCACCTATACCCTACCGGAAATCGCTCAGGCAGGTCTCTCTTGGCCTGAAGCAATCAAAAAGTATGGTGAGGATAATATAATGCGGATTGAAGTACCTTATACAAAAAGCGACCGTGCTAAGACAGACGATGACACTAATGGTACTTTGGTGGTAATTGCTCGTCGCCTGTCTGGAGCGGTCCTTGGAGCTCACCTCATCGGTCATAGTGCTGGAGAGATCATTTCTCTCTTTACCCTTTCAATCGACCGAAAGATATCCCTTTGGCGGCTCAGGTCACTTGTCTATGCTTACCCGACCTACTCTCTTATCGTGAAGAAGGCCGGCGATTATTTTTTCGCACAACAAATCTCTGACCTCAAGCTTGATATCACTCGCACCATAAAGCGCCAAGCTCCCAAAATAATCGCCGGCCTCTTCTGGCTCGGATTGATTTACGCTTTTCAGCACTACCGAATCAGCCATGATTTAAGTTATTCTGATGTTTTGCTGAGTTTGTTGGACTTTTTCACCAGCACGATGTGGGGGCCTTTAGTCTATATGATCCTCTACGCGATTAGACCACTAGTTCTTTTTCCCGCCACCCTACTGACCGCTCTCTCTGGTGCGTTGTTTGGTTTTTGGTGGGGAGTTGTCTACACCATCATTGGCGAAAATGCCTCAGCCAACTTTGCCTATTGGATTGGAAGATTCTTTGGCAAAGATATGAAACTTGAGGATTCTATCATCGGCAACTGGGTGGAAGCTCTGAGAGCTCGATCTTTTGGCACAGTACTCTTTATGCGTCTTTTTTATGTTCCATTTGACCTCACCAACTATGGCTCGGGTATCCTGAAAATAAACTGGCCGTCATACTTCTTCGCCACACTCATTGGTATCATGCCCGGACTCACTACTTTTGTGGCACTGGGATCTGCGATTGATCTAGAAGAGTTTAGCGCCAACGGACTAACTTTTGACGTCTTTGATCCACGTTTCTTAGTACTTTCGGTGGTAATTTTCCTGGTCTCGCTAGCGCTTTCAAAGCTTCTTAAACGCTGGCAGGTGGAGAAATAACCATAGGGATTGCATGTACAAGCAAGTTGGTCTTATGGACGCAAAAATCCGCCCTTTAAAGGGGGCGGATTTTTGCGTCCTGTCGTCTACTTTCTAGTCTAGATCTCAACGTAGTCTGGAATGACTTCCACGGTGACTGATTCTGACCCTCCATCTATACCTCCCAGCGTGCACGAAAGGGTGTATGAGACATTGTTGTACAAAGGACCGGTTGATTCTTCTCCTGTACTGCTACAGCTTCCACCACTACAGGTTAGCGTAAAGGGTGGATTTGAGCTAAAGCCTGGTCCCGTTACATCAC
>Ga0136555_1000686_pt1 | contig 12987 bp, 10 predicted proteins | sample AntRauTorckE5432_FD_104927 | JGI IMG/M metagenome (GOLD analysis project Ga0136555, IMG submission 104927) | Saline lake microbial communities from Rauer Islands, Antarctica - Metagenome Torckler E5 #432 | ecosystem: Environmental > Aquatic > Non-marine Saline and Alkaline > Saline | place...
CGCTGCAGCCACGGGCCCTGCATCACAGTGCCTGCGCCCTGGCTCACCCAGGGCAGCCCGACTGCGCCCGGCCCACCGCCTTCAAAGTAGACCTCCACTGGGAACTCCACTGGGACCGCCTGCTGCATGTCAGCCATGGTAAAATGCCGCTTTTGCGGCCAGGCCCGCGCCTGCTGCCGCACAAACGCTGCTCACCGGGCGATGTCCGCTCTTTTTACCGTCTGCAGTCACGATGGCTGCCCGCCAAACAGAACCCTGATTTGTTTATTTGGGGTTACGTGTGCCAAATTGACTTTGGGCTGCCTCAGATTTTGGAATCTTTTTTGTCTGTGGCTCAAACCTCGGAAGTCTGGTTCTCGGCGACCTGGCCAGAACCAATCTTCCGAGAAGAGATGACAACTTTGACAAGCCCTAAAATAGACTTCCAGTCTCGGTCTCCTCCTAGTCTCTTCTTCCTGCATTGTCAGCACGCGGCGCCACTTCTGGACCTTTCCCACGCGGTTCCTTTGGCGTGTATAATTTTACGCTGGGTTACGTGTGCCAAATCGACTTTGGCCTGCCTCAGATTTTGATTTTTTTTTCATCCAAAGCTCAAACATCGGAAGTCTGTTTCTCAGCGATCTGGTCAGAACCAATCTTCCGAGACGAGCTGACAACTTTGACAAGCCTTAAAATAGCATCTCAGTCTCTGTTCCTTCGCAAGACTAAATCCTAACCATAGGATTTAGTCTCCTTACAATACTAAGACTGAGATGCTATTTTAGAGTTGTCAAAGTTGTCATCCCTTCTCGGAAGATTGGCTCTGGCCAGGGCGCTGAGAACCAGACTTCCGAGGTTTGAGCCTCGACCAAAAAAAAATCTCAAAGTTGAGGCAGGCCAAAGTCAATTTGGCACACGTAACCTCAAAAATAATACACGCGGTTCCTTTGGCGTGTATAATTTTACGCTGGGTTACGTGTGCCAAATCGACTTTGGGCTGCCTCAGATTTTATTTTTTTTTGGCCTTTGGCTCAAACCTCGGAAGTCTGGTTCTCAGCGACCTGGCCAGAACCAATCTTCCGAGAAGGGATGACAACTTTGACACGCCCTAAAATAGCATCTCAGTCTTAGTATTGTAGGGAGACTAAATCCTATGGTTAGGATTTAGTCTTGCGAAGGGACTAGGACTGAGATGCTATTTTAGGACGTGTCAAAGTTGTCATCCCTTCTCGGAAGATTGGTTCTGGACGACCTGGTGAGAACCAGACTTCCGATGTTTGAGCCTCGACCAAAAAAAAATTAAAATCTGAGGCAGCCCAAAGTCAATTTGGCACACGTAACTCAACGTAACATTATACACGCCAAAGGAACCGCGTGTATAATTTTTGAGGTTACGTGTGCCAAATTGACTTTGGGCTGCCTCAGATTTTATTTTTTTTGGCCTTTGGCTCAAACATCGGAAGCCTGGTTCTCAGCGATCTGGTCAGAACCAATCTTCCGAGAAGGGGTGACAACTTTGACAAGCCTTTAAATAGCATCTCAGTCTCTGTCCCTTCGCAAGACTAAATCCTATGGTTAGGATTTAGTCTCCTTACAATACTAAGACTGAGATGCTATTTTAAGGCTTGTCAAAGTTGTCAGCCCTTCTCGGAAGATTGGCTCTGACCAGATCGCTGAGAACCAGACTTCCGAGGTTTGAGCTTTGGATGAAAAAAAAATCAAAATCTGAGGCAGGCCAAAGTCGATTTGGCACACGTAACCCAAAAATAAAATTGGCCTGGCTTGTGGGTCAGCCATCGTGGGTGGCGGCAACAGATGTTTCAGCCAGAAATTAAATTGTCAGCATTGTGGTTGCAGCGAGGGCCCTTTACGCTAGCGGCGACGGCAGGGGCGCGGTCGAGGCATTTCCCCCCCAGCAAACGCTTGCCATGGCTCTTGTCGCTGACGGAGCTGCCGGCAGCCAGACGGTGACCGAGCATATTCTAGACTGCGTGCACGACCAGCACGGCCTGCGGTACGCTGCCACGGACCCCGAGTGGCTCGAGGCGCGCCTCCAGCTCGAAATTGTGCGCCGCAAGCAGGTGCCCCTCGTCACCAGCAGCGCGCGCGTTGGGATTGACCAGGTGGGCTTTCAACACCTGGAGCGCCTGCTGCGCACCCCCGAACCGGGCCTGGGCTGGCCCGTGTGCGCTAGCGAGCCGGGCTGCGTGGCCGAGAGCTTTTTTCGGAGCTGTCCATCGAGCATCGTCCAAGACTTTGTGCGCCGCCTGCCATGCGCCCGCCTGGCAGTGTATCTGAGCCCGGCCGAGCTGCTGACGTTTGACGCGTCGCGCCAGCTGCCCATTGACGCGCCGCTGCGCCAGTGCGTCGCGTGCCTGCTCAACTGGCAAAACAAGTGTGCCATGCAGTGTGGAGTGGCTTCGGCCGTTGAAGGGCTGGGCCAGACGTTTGAGCAGCGCATCAGCATGTTTGCGGGGGTGGACAACGACGGCATCCACCCCGACTGGCTGATGCTGCCAGGCCACGCGCCCCTCGACCGGATGTCGGGGTTTGTCATGCCCATGCCGTTTTGGGCTACTTACGGCCTGGTGGCCCGCATTGCGCGCGATGCGCAAGGCCTGCCGTGCGGCGTTCGCCTGGACCCGCAGCCCATGCAGCACAGTTGGGAAGAGCAAGTAAGATACCGCTTGCACCTGGCCGGGGCCAACGCGCACGAGGCCATGGCCACGCTGGCGGCCTGGCCCAATTTGCACACTGTGGTGGCTGACGTTGCGCTGGGCCGCCTGCCTAGGGCTTGGAGCTCTCTACAGGCCTGGCAGGACGCCGACCCGACGTTGAAGCGCGAGATGCCCTGGGCGTCTACGTGCCCTGGCAGCTCTGCGCCCTGCCCGCTACTGTTTCGACGCGCTGTATGCGGGACGGCAGCGCTCGTAATGCAGCGAAGCAAGGAGTGGCTCGGGTCCGATGCATCCTCGAGCGCTTTGGCGCTGAGGCCCTGGATCCACTACCTGCAGGCCCAGCTCTTGCGGGTGGTGCAGCGCCCGGAAACATGGATGGGAGCGCCGTGGCCGACTGGGGACTCGGAGCCGGCCTGTCTCGCTTCATCGACTCTTACGTCGCCCCTTAGCGACAAGTGGGTCGTCCAAGGCGCGCTACCGCCGCTGCCCGACCTTGAGACGGCCCTGCTGGCCACCTGTCGCCTGATGCCTAGCGACTTGGCCCGACCGGTGCGCGACATGGAGCTGGTCCCCCAGCAAATCTTGCACTACCTGCTGACAGGCTCGCGCTCCAAGGCTACGCGGCTGGTGACTCAGCACGCCATGACGTTTCCGACGGTGGTGCTCGAGGCGCTGGTGGACGACCGCATCGACCACGAGATGCGCTTTGACACGCCGCTGCGCCAGCGCTTTACTGCCGGCCTGGCACCGCTCGAGCCGGGGTTGACGGTCGAGCAGCGTGTCTACCTGTGGATGGCCGTGGCCAGCTACCTGGGTGGTCGGGTGTGGCAGATGCCGCTGCGGCGGTCGTGGCAGCTGGCCATGATGGACGCGTACTGGGTGCTGCAGGACGCTGCCAACACGTGCAAGAGTCGCACGGTCGACAACACGCCGTTGCTGGCCGACCTCATCAGCCCCAACGCCATCAAGCTAAAGAACCGGGCGCTGCGGGCGCGCTGGTACGACAAGAGCACTCGCCCAGCTGACGCCAACCCCGACGCCTTTGGGAGCCTGGACCTTGTGCGCTGGCGCGCGCAGGCTGCGGTCAGCGGGTTTCCGTTTGGACTGCAGACGCAGTTCAAGGCGGCTCTGCCGGTGGCCACGTTTGTCAGCGAAACGCTCGTCAACCAGCAGCTGCTGTCTCAAGCCGACGGATGGGCCCGGCCCAAGGTGCTGCACCACTGCCTGACGTGCGGCTACATTACGCAGGACCAGTCGCGCGAGTACAACAAGGACCGCCGCGACAAGACGCCCATCTACGGCAGCGTGGGCGACAGCGTGACGGTCGAGTACTGCCGCTGGTGCTTCAACACGTCGGGGTCGGGCAACGCGGTGGTGGCCATTCCGCTGGTGGGGCACGTGGTGCAAGTTGGCCCGCACGCGTGGATCATGTGCACTCGGTGCGGGCAGCAAGTCAGCGTCAAAAACAGCACGTTTCGGCGCTACTGCGAGGTCCTGTGCCTGTGGTGCGAAGATGCCGAGTGCCGAGGCCCCGCTGCGGCCGAACTGGCTACAGGCGCGGTGCTGGGCCCTTTGGTTGACGCGCCCAACGCGCCACTAGCGATGGGTTTGGACGATGACGACAGTGGCGACGACAGCGACGACAGCGAGCTGGGCACCTTCCTGGACGACAGCGGCGACAGTGATGCCAGTGGCGATGCCAGCGACGATGCCAGCCTGATGGGTTCGCTGTAAAAGTAAACTGCGGGACGGTAGCAAGAGGTCTGCATGTGCTTGTCCAATTGCAGTCATGGCTCTCCACCTTGTCGTTTCGCCAGCCCTTGCAGCGCGCTGGGAAGACAGCGCCGACCACGTCACTCTGGAAACTCTGCTGGGGTCGGGCGCGACGCTCAAGCGCGGAAATGCGCGCCGGGACGACATGGCGCTGGCGGACGTGATGCACACGGGCCGGCTTCCGCTGCCCGACACCGAGGACAGGCTGATGGGCGAGGCTCTGCCCCTTGTAATTCCCGACCCCGGCACCAAACCTGACACACTGGCGGCCAAACGGGCCAAGTTTCTGGCGTCGGCCGCCAAGGTTTCTTGGGTGATGGCGCTGTGGTTTGTGGCCCGCTTGGCCACCGTGTCGCCAGCCATCGAGCCGCTGCCCGGCACCGAGCACACCAAGGCAATGGCTGGCCACGCCAAGCTGATGACGAGCGTGGCGCTGTGGCTTTCAAGTGGCAAGTGGGTTGAAGCGGACGACGCTTCGCCGCACTACCCGGCCGTAGCGCAGTTTGTGAATGCAATGGTGGGTGCCGACTGACTCAATTGATCAAGCCCGCGCACGCAGAACAATCTTTTTTATTACGCAAAAAGAGGGAGGAAAGCGAGCCTAGTCAGAGGCAGCGCCTATTTCGGCGCACACTAGCGCGGGCAGATCGGGGCGAGCGGGTGTGGACTGGTAGCACGCCAGCACCCCGGCCCAGTCGGTGCACTCGACAGCGTCCAGGCTGGTCCACACCCACACGGCCGCTCGGCGCAAGACGGTGGGGTCAGGGCAGTAGGCCAGCACGGGCGTTACGACGCACTGCTCAAAGCGCGCGTTGGCAATTAGCCTGTCTGGGCCAACCATCAAATCGCTGGCGTTGGCCACCAGCACGGCCAGCTCGCCGGTCGCTTCGATCGAAGCCAGCGACAGCGAGCTGTGGTCGCGCAGGGCAGCGGTGTAAGACGCCGGCTCCGACCCGCTGAGTGTATCACCGCGCACCCCCCAGCCATCGACAGTCGGTTGGCCCAGGCACACGAGCACGGCACGCGACTCGACCGACGGCGTCCACTTGCTCTGGCTCAGCAGCGTGTGCAGCAACCGGTCCGTCACCACCAACAACCAGCGGTCGGTGGCCGTGGGTGCGCAGTTGTTGGCAATGTGATCTAGCCAAGACAGGTCGCAGTAGCCACTGCTGTCGGTGCACAGCGATGCGTACAGCGCGCCCCCGGTCAACCCCGCGCGAGCCAAGACGCGCGCAGCGTCGGCCAGCGCGTTTTGTCCTAGGTGCACGATGGGCTGGTTGCCGCGGGCCAAGCTGGGCGCCAGCGCAAGCTGCCACGGCACGGGGTCGTCAAACTGGATCACTGGTGTTGTCGCCGGCACCTTGTGGTCGGGCCCAGACCACGCGGTGCGTGTTGGACACCAGATCCAGTTGCTCAGAGGGTCGCGAACGCAGCCAAACAACGGCGCACCGCTTTCAACAGTCAGCTCCCACGCCTTGAGCAGCACGCTGGGGGTCAGCAGCATGGGATCGGTTTCGTGCAGGGGCCACTCGGACGCCCGGCTGGCGTCAGCCTGCTTGCGGATGGCCGTTGCGTAGCGGTTGTAATCGTTCAGGGTGGATTCGGGCGGGGTGCGCAGCAACACCAGGTCGGTCATGGTGGGTGCGCCGGGTCCGCCCACGCCACCGTCTCTGATGGCAAACGCCAGACGCACGAGGTCAATGTCAAAGGTGAGGGCGAGGGTCTGGCGCCGAGACGCGCTGCGGCTGGTCTCAAACCCCGTCAAGCAGAGTGGGAGATGCACACTGTTGGCCAGGGTGGCTGTGATGATTTGGCACTGTGTGTGTCTCGATGACTCGGTCACCCAGGCGGCGCTTGGGGTGTCGGACGGTGCAATTTCGTGCTCATCGAGCCAGTCAAACGCAAACTCGTCGCGCAAAAACTCTAGCAGCTCGGTAGCCGAGCTGCAGTGCGCGCGCACGGCCAGCAAGAGATCGGCCGAGTCGTTGCCGCGGCCCCAGCTATAGCCCAAAGGCTGGTTCTGACTGCCCACTGTGGGGTAGGTCAAGCACACTGTCAGGCTCTGGGTGGGACGCATGCCGCTGAGTTGGGATGGAAAATGACGTATCGTCGTCGTCTACCAAATTGTAGCTGTCGATGGGACCGTCCGGCACCGGACTACCGGCCAGCCTGGTCTGATGGCGTCGTCGCCGGCGCTGGCGCGTCACCTGCCGACCGTAGTTGTCAAACGCCCAGTCCCACAGCTCGATCGCGGCGCTGATGGTGGCAGAGCCGTACGCGCCAATGATTGAGCTGCACACGATACCTAGAAAGAACCAGGCTTTGTCGGCGTGCAGCAGCACCATCACGGTGGCCGGCGCCGACACCATGAGCATGAGTTCGTCCATCTTGAGCAGCGACTCGGGGCTGCTCAGGTACACGCGCACGCCCGCGTACATCGATAGCACCCACGTGCCGCCGTTGATGGCCACGTAGTGCCAAAACAGCTCGTTGCCGTGGTCAAACGCCGAAAAGCGCGTCTGCGGCACGTCCGACTGGTCGATGAAGCGCACCCAGATCGACATCATGGCCGTGATGAGCGCCAGCGAGCCGACCATCAGCAGCAGCACAGCACAGGCCCGCAACGTGTCTTCGGTGAGGCTTGTCATGGCGATGGAGAACTCTGGTAGCCGATGTGAAAATGACCTCTGGGGGCGGTAAAGGCGACCTCTGGTAGCACGGCCCGGCTGGGACTCTTTTTCTTTTTGTGTCGTTTCCGCTTTCGTCTTTTTTAGCTGTCATTTACTACGGGTTTGAAGTCTTGTTCTCTTGACTTTTCTCGCCCTCGTTTCTCTCGACCTTTGCCTGGCACCATGGCTTGGCTTTTGCAATACAGTCGCAACCACGCTGAAAAGCTGCTGCTGTCGTACGGCTTGCAGACGAGTACCGTGAAGCCTTTTAGCATCGCTGAAGCACGCTGCGGAACGGCGTTTGTGGCGGCCATCAAACCCATTGTGGGTGTGAAGCGACCCACTGACGATCAGACGACGACTGTGCTGGACAACCTGCTGGCCATCGAGGACGCGTGCAGAAACGACTGCACACGGCGCCTCTCGGTGCTGTTTCTGGCCAGGCTGTACAACAGCCTGCCCTACCCCGAGTCGCACCATGTGGAGCGGCTGGCGGAAGCAGGTTTCTGCTGGGTGGAGAGGGCAGTGGCGGCACTGACGACGCGGACCGGCGCTGACCACTGGCGCAGCATGGCGGTGGCCGAGCTCGGCACGGACAAGAAGAAGCTGTACGGCCTGCTCATGATGGCACTGCACATTGACCTGGTCCGTCGCCAAGAAGTGCTGTCGCCCAACGCCCGCGACCGCCTCATTGGCTGGACAACCCAGGCGGGACCCGATCCCGAGGTGCTCTTTGAGTGGCTGATTAAAGTCTTCCCCACGACCCTGGACCGCTGCGATTCGAGCGGCGTCTGCATGCTGCACGGCGGCATGCGCACCGGCCTCCAGACCTTGGTGCTGGCCATGGCCTTTTGCACCCCTCTTGACGTTCTCAACACGGACGTGCTCTGGGAAACCGTGGCTCGCAACAACCCTGCCCCGTCGGCCCGTACCAAGCAGGCCATGAGCCACTTGATGGATGTGCTGGCCCTGTACGACCCGCACGTTGACCGGTCTCGCATTACCACTCTCTTTGGCCTGGGCGCCTGCGCCTGTGCCTGCAAGCCTGCTCCTTTGCCCCCGGCCGAACCGGCACCCAAGCGCGCTGCGCCAACGGGCAGCGGATTGGCCCACCGCATGACGGTCGAAGAACGCCGCCGGCTCGACGCCGTTTTGAACGGTAGCGCCGACTCGTCTGCCTAGAGGTGCCTCATTTCCGCTCTTGAACTGAACGCTTTCTTAGCCTCTCCCCCCTCTGAAAATTCAAACCTTTTCAGCCACCCGGCTCTTTGCAGACTTGCTTGCCTAAAAAGCAGGCATGGCAGGCTTTGCACCTCTGACGGTGGCCGAGTGCTTTCGCTGGTGGGACCCCGCTGTGATGGAGCGGCTGTGCGAGTGGTCGGCAGCCACCATCGCGCAGCTGCCCAGTCACATTCGCGACACGCTGGGCACGGCCAACCCCGGCGACTTGTCGGTGGCCTTGGGCCTGGTGCTGCTGCTGCACGACGAGTACGATCTGCGACCCGAGTGCCGGCTGCTGCCCGACGAGGTCTCGACGCTGCTGCAGTCGTCGGCCGAGTCTAGCCTGATGCTGGCCAACTCGGACTTGCAGCAGCACCTGCCATACCTCATTTTTACAGGCACGCTTGACTGCGCGCGCCGGGGCTGGTGCGACTACATGCCCAGCAGCCTGATCAACGATGCTGGAGACCGGTTTGAGATTGACTGCGTGCCACCGCAGCCGTCGCCGTGATGGCTTTCAAACCAACTCGAGTCTGAGTGGCGCTCAAAAGGCGTGTAAAATTCATTTTTTCCCCTTGCGCATTCCGCTTTGTTTTCACGTGGTTTTGAGGACCAGGCCATGGCATTTTTGGGTCCGAGCGGATCGCCCACCACTCCACTGGCAGATTCTCTCAAGCCTCCCGAATGCGACTGGCCGCCGCCGCCGCCGCCGCCGCCTCTTGATCACTACAGCGAGCTCGACGTCCGGATAGCGCACGTTGAGTATCGGTTGGCGATGGTTGGCGGCACGGCCGAGGGGGTCTTTAACGCGTCGCTGCAGCCCGACACGGTAGAGCACCTCACGAGCTCAGACTGGCGCTACGTGCTGACCCGCAGCCCAAGCCTGTTTGCTCACGTGGCGTTGTTGGCAACGTCGCTCGAGCCTTTGCTGGACGTCTTTGTACGTTTTCCCAAAGCACTGGACCGCCTGCACGAGCTCGAGGCCAGCGACACGGCCTTGCTGGCTGTGCCAGACATCAATGCCACGGGCATCTACCGGGCAGTGCGGCGGTGCGGCAACGTCGCGGGGTGGTGCCGGCTAATGCAGTGGCCTGGGCACGTCAAGGCCAACCTGGCGCATTACTGGGCCATGCACGTGGCGGGCCGTCTGTCTCGGTCGCGGTTGCTCGACGCGTGCAACTCGGCGACAGGGCAGGCCGCTGTGGGGACGGTGCTGTTCTGGACCGACGCACTCGTGCTGGCGCGCCAGGCCGAACCCGAGACCTGGGCCGAGCGCGTGGGTCGCATGCTGTCTTTTTGGGCCCGCCAGCGGCGTTTGTCGGCCTCGACGGTCGCAGCAGCCACAGAGGCCCTGGTGCTGGCTGTGCTGGCCAGTGACACGCCTGTAACGCCGGCCAGCGGGACTCTTTTGCTATCGCACGCGCACTTGGTGCGCTCGATGCCTGCTGGGCACTTGACCCGACTGCTGTGCGATGCGGTGGCGCATCCCAACCGCAACGCTCGTGCGGCCGTTCTTCCCATGCTGAGCTGGGGCGCTGTTGTGAACCGCAAGATCAAGGCGGTAGAGCAGGCCGTGCGACTGTGTCAAAAGCGCAAGCAGCACGCGCATGCCACGGTGCTGCAAGACTGGCTCGAGGCTGGACTAAAGACGTTGGCGCTGGCGCTGGCCCAGCTGTGATGTCTGATTACTTTGGAGCCTTGCCTTTTGACTACTACTTGCCCGAACTCGCTGGCAACTACTTCTGGGCTGGCGAAGAACTGAACGTTTACTGAGCAGTCGCTTGTGCCCTTTTGAACTGAACTGAACTACCCTCTCTTGCGCTGGCTGCGGCCCAATTGCAGCTTTAAAAACACCATTGCCTTTTCAAAGTTCTTTTTGAACGAGCTTCATGGCTGCGCTTCCTCCTTCTTCTCCTCCTGCCAAGCGGTCGGCGACCGACCGGCCTGGCAGCAAAAGCCCCGAGCCTGCTGCCTACAGCTGGTTCGACAGCAGCGTCGCGCGCGTTGCAAAGGCGGCGAGCGAATGCCCCTACGCGAATCTCGGCGCTGCTGGCCCGCGACGACAATGACTACGAAGCGGTTCTCAAGTCACTGTCGCCCGACTCTTACCTGCCAGCGTGTCCGGACGGCTGTGAATGGGAGGTGGTGGCGCTGTGTCTGGCTTGAGCTATAAACCCTCTTGGCAAAATTCAAACGTGCCTACTTCTGAGCATTGGCCGCTACACCGATCTTCTCCCCCTTGCTGCCCTTTCCCACTGCCCTTCTTTTTTCTCGAACCTTACACCCCAACCATGGATTTGTACCCTCTGTCCGTCAGACGGTCGCTGCTTCCAGCATTCGAAGCTGTTGAAGCAGAGGTGGCTGCACAGGCCGCCGAAAAGGTCGCTGAAGCCGAGGCGCGATGCGTGCTCAAAGTCTTCGCCTGCATTGACAAGACCAAGGGCCCTCTGGAACCCCTCCAGGTGCAGTGGCGACCCCGCTTCAACCTCGACGGCGCTCCGCTCGTACCGCTAGACTTTAGCGCGTTTGCCAACCTCGTGCACCCGGGACCCGACGGCACCGTGTCGGTCCGCAAGGTGTTTAAGCTGGACGCCAGCGTGAAGCTGCCACAAAAGCGCATCGCCAGCGCGCTTGCCGAGCTGCGCAAAGTCATCAACACGCCCCTGGGAGCCAACTGGCTGCTTCGGTGCATGGGCACGGTGTGCAAGACGCGTGCCGACTGGCAGGCGTTTATGCGCAACGCGCAAACGCTAATCACCGACCCGTTGCCCTTTGCAGCGGCTCTGGTGAAGACGATTGACACCGAGCGCTCTGAAACGGCCATGGTGGTGATTCGCAGTCAGCTGACCCCTGCTACCCAGCTGCTATGCCGGGGGGCCAAAACCTACTGGGACGACGACCAGATCCTCTCCCACCTGCCCGCCGACTACATAGCACACTACGCCCGCCGGCTGCAGCGCGATCTAGTCGACATCTCTGCCGCCGACGATAACATGCTCAACTGGATGCAACTGCCAACCATCTTCTTCCTCGGAAAAAGCCTCCGGCTCGCTCTGAACTGAGCAGAACCGAACTGAACTGAACTGAGCCCCAATTCAATCTTGGCCTAAAGGCGTCCTTTTCTCTTGGCCCAAACTCACGCTGCATTTTTGGTCATTTTCCATCTCAGCTTGCTTTGTGCCGCCCTCCTCCTTTCCTTTTTCTCTCGCTCTTCCAGTCCCATGGCTTTTTCGCGGCGGCAACGCTGCACCAACGAGTCGGCGTCTCTGTCGGACGAGTACCGGACTCAGCAGGTTCGCAGGCGCGAAGACGTTGCGCGCGTGCTAGGGGCGTTTCGCGACATGCAGCCTTCTGCTGAATCGACGCCCTTTGTGATTATGCCCGACGGCCAGATTGTAGCGCCCGACCCCACGACGCTGCGGGTCCAGGCTGGCGCAGAGACTGTTGTGATGTGTCCCAACGACCTGCGGGCGTTTGTCTGGGCTGGCGACGACACGCCGTGCGATACCATGACTGCTGCCAACGCAGCGTGGCGCGCCGTGCTTCGCTCGCTGCTGCCATCGCCTCAGATCGAGCTCGATCTCGATCTCGACTCGTACCCTAGCAGCCCGTCAACGAGCAGCTGTGAAGTCGAAGCCGCCGCCGAAGAAGCCACCGAAGCCGACGCCGAGCTTGACGCCAAGTTTGACGATGTCCTGCAGCAAGCCCAGCAGCTCGTGGCCATCGACGACAGCGACGACGAGGGCGGTGCCGAAGCGCTGACGTACGCTGAGCGTGTGGCGGCCCTCAAAGTTCTTCGCGAAGCCATCAACACGGCCGACGGAATACACTGGCTGTTTTTCTGCCTGGGCACCCTGTGCACCAACGAGAAGGAGTGGTGCGCCTTTGTGGCGCGCGCTCGAGACTTGCTGGTCCAGCCTGCTCTGGTGGCAACCGCCATTGCGCTCACAGCGACGCGGTGCACACGGGAGACGGGCCATTTGGTCTTGATTAGCCAGGATGCAGTCGGCACACAGCTGCGATGTGCGGGTGCCACTACATACGAAGGACCAGACCGGATTCTCAACTGGCTCTATCCCCAGATGCGCCAAGCCGTCTTCCGCGTGCTGACCAACGGGGCCGATCGCGCAGCCCGGGATGCCCTGCACCGACTCGTGACCAGTCCCCTTTGCACGACCTCGGTGGATGCTACTGGGCCCTGCCTGGTGACTCGCCGAGCCTGGATCCCGTACACGGAGCGCTACTAAGCGTGTCTGGTGTGCCCATTTGAACTGAATAGCTGGTTTCAGCGCAAATTTACCATCATTTTACCATTGTTTTTTTTTGCACTTGCATCTGCCCAACTAAAGCACTTTCAGCACCATGGCCGCCCAGCAAACCCCATCCCCCGCCTGGTACGCCGAGACCTCGGAGCGAGTGTTGCAAGCATCGGACCGGCGCAGCGACCGTGTTGCTAAGCTGCTGCACAGGCTGCTGGACAAGCCCGAGTATACTCTGGACCGTGTGGAGGACGCGGCCCTCTGCGCCATTGCGGTGGCGGGCAACGAGACGGGTGATCTTTTTACACTGGGCACGGCTGCTCTGACCGACCTGATCAACGCTCGGCGCCGTCACGGGACCAACTTGGCCATCTTTGTCGTCGGGAAGCAAGCAGATGGTAGCGGTGA
>Ga0136555_1000693_pt1 | contig 12938 bp, 13 predicted proteins | sample AntRauTorckE5432_FD_104927 | JGI IMG/M metagenome (GOLD analysis project Ga0136555, IMG submission 104927) | Saline lake microbial communities from Rauer Islands, Antarctica - Metagenome Torckler E5 #432 | ecosystem: Environmental > Aquatic > Non-marine Saline and Alkaline > Saline | place...
AGGTTACGAAGTCTTGCCGATTTCTACATCCAAATTCAGCAAAGCTGGATTTCTCACGTCCTTGAATGTTGTACAAAATAACTTTTTTTATCTAGTGGGTTATTTGATATTTTAATGATTTAGCTATGTACGAAAGATTTATTTTTTAATTAATTAAAAGGGGAAAGCTGTGGTCGCTTTGCTCCATTTATAAAAATATATTAATATGATTAAAATAAGAAAACATTTGCAAGAAGATATTGATTATCGTGTAAAATGGCTAAACAATTGTAATATTAATAAATTTATAGGCAATGAATTAGGACAAAAAACAAACCTTAAAAAAGAAAAGAAATGGCTGAATGATTATAAAAAAAATAAAGATAAAAAGTTTTTTACTATTTGTGATAATTCTAAGCCGATTGGATTCATGGGTTTATCTAATATTAGCAAAATTAATAAAAATGCGGATTTATTTATTGTTATTGGTGAAGACGATTGTCGAGGCAGAGGATTTGGAAAAATTGCTATGAAATGGTTAATTGATTATGGATTTACAAAACAAAAACTTCATAAGATTAATTTGGGAGTTGTTGAGAATAATATTTTAGCAATAAATTTATATAAATCTCTAGGCTTTGTTTTAGAGGAAAGGATGAAAGAAGAGGTTTTTTATAAAGGTAAGTTTTACGATTTTTTATCAATGGCTATTTTTAATCATAAAAAGAATTGAAATCGTTGATTGATTCTCTGAAAAATAATCTCCTCAATCAGTTATCGAGGGGATTTGAAAATTTAGGGTTTGTTTTAATTCAAGTCTTTTAATTTTAAGCTAGAGCTAGCTTCTAAATCTTTCCAGTTAGTTTGGAAAGTTTTTTTGTTTTTTGAATATAAATAACGGGCTATCCCAGCTACTCCAATCATCACTGCATTGTCTCCGCAAAGGGATTTTTCAGGAGAATTGAAAACAATTTTAGGATAGGTGATTTTTAGCTCCTTTTTCAAAGTTTCTAGGATTTTATTATTAGCAGAAACTCCGCCTGACAATAAAACTGTCTTTGGGTTATGTTTTTTGATGGCTTTCAAAGTTTTGTTTTTTAAAACGTCCACCACTGCATCTTGAAAGGCTTTAGCAATAAATTTATTCCAAATTGTCCATTCTTCTTTGGTGTGATTTTCTTTTTCTAGTTTTTGATAGAAATAGAGAACAGCTGTTTTTAAACCAGAGAAGGAAAAATTTAAATTAGGATTTTGAAGCATTGGTCGAGGGAATTTTATTTCAAGATATTTTTTGTTTATTGTTTTATTTTTGACCATTTTTTCAGCTTCAGTTGCTTGGGCTGATATTATCGGTCCACCTGGATATTCAAAGCCTAAAATTTTAGCTACTTTGTCATAGGCTTCGCCCACGGCATCGTCTTGGGTTTCTCCGATAATTTCATATTGTAAATGATTTTTCATTAAGATTAGTTGAGTGTGGCCTCCTGAAACAACCAGATTTAAAATAGGAAATTCAAAGGAACTACAATTTTGGCAAATTTCTTTGTCAAAACCTTCGTTACGTGCTCTATTTATCCTTGAATAAACTTCGTTGGGTTGCTCGGTTTTTCCTTGAACTTTGCTCAAAAGCGTATTTCTTGATTTCCTTACAGATCCTTGGTTTTTATTAATAAAATTAGAATAAATATGACCTTCGATGTGATGAACACCGATTAAGGGTTTTTGGTAAAAATAACTCAAAGTTTTAGCAACATTAGTTCCCAAAAGTAAAGCGGGAATCAAACCGGGTCCTTGAGTGACAGAGAAGAGATCAATTTGTTTTAAATCTAAATTGGCTTCTTTGAGAGTTTGCTGAATAACAGGTAAGAGATTTTTAGCGTGTTCTCTGGCAGCTAGATTGGGAACAATGCCTCCCCATTCAGCATGAATTTTTATTTGAGAAGAAATTTGGTTGGCTAAAACTTCAAAATCACCATTCTTTTTAAATTCTAGAATAGCTATAGCGGTTTCGTCGCAAGAGGTTTCAATGGAGAAAATTAACATTTTTTTGAATTATTCAAAATTAAAATTATTTCAAATTATTTCAAATTAATTTCAAAATCTAAAATCTTAAATTCAAATTTTTTAGATTTTGATTATTTGTCATTTGACTTTGATTTGATCAATTTGAAATAATTTGAGCTTTGAAATTTAAATAAATATATTCCTCCCATAATCATTCCTAAACAAAGCACTTGTCCAATAGTTAGTATCTCCAAAATAACATGTTCTGGTGGAGAAACTCTGAAAAATTCAATTAGAAAACGGATGGATCCATATAGAATTAAAAACAAACTTAAAAAGTTATTTTGGGCCCATTTTTTATTTCTAATTTTCCATAAAATTATAAAAATCAAAAGACCTTCGCCCAAAGCTTCATATAGTTGACTGGGATGATTTAAAAATGGATTATTAGACTCTGAATACATTCCCCAAGGTTGAGTAGTTTTTTTACCCCAAAGTTCTCCATTGAAAAAATTGCCTAATCTTCCCCAAAATAAACCAAGAGGAATAACAGGAATAAAAAGATTACTGATAGCTTTAAAGGAAAGTTTTTTAATCTGAGTATAAGTTAAAACTCCAATTGAAATTCCGATTAGTCCCCCATGGAAAGAGAAGCCAAAGAAACCTTCTTTTCCCGGAATAAAAATTCCCCATGGGCTAGAAAAAATTGTTTGCCAATCATAAAAAATAAAATATCCCAACCTAGCTCCAATCATCAAGGAGGCAATTGAAACCAGAAAAACATCTAGAACAATTTCCTCAATTTTATTTTTTGGTAATTTTTCTAAATCAAATTCTTTTTTGCTAATTCTCCAATAAACAAGCATTAGAACAGTTAAAAAGGCTAGAATATAGCCCAACGAATACCAACGAATTGATAAAATTCCTACTTGAATAATTTCTGGGTTTATGTAAGAAGGGATGTTTTGATAAAAGTTTAGGAAGTTCATAAATTTGAAATTTAGTAAATATATGTTATTGTGATTATATCTTAAAATTAATCAAAAAGATAATTTTTTTTAGAATTATAAAGATTAACATAAATATAAAAACAAAACAATGATTGAATTTTTAACTAATCTTGGAGTAACCAAGCAGTATGCGGGGGATGTTTGGCTTTTGATTATTTTCTTAATAATTGGAATCGTTCTAACGGTCTTAGTTAAAAAGAAAAATTTGGGAGCTTTGATTTTATCAGTTTATATCTCTTTTGTGGTTTTGTCTTCAGCTTTTTTTATTCCTGATAACAGTGGAGTTAGAGTTGTTCTCTTGGGAATTTTAATTTTTTTAGTTTTTCACGGAGTTAAAAAAGCTTTTCCTTTTTCCATGAAAGGCTCTGGAGTGGCTAGCTGGTTTAAAGTTGTTTTTCTTTCTTTGATGGTAGTGGGAATGATTGGAAGTATTGTTTTAAGCTGGGTTAGCGCTAAAGAATTAGAAGAATTTTTTACACCACTTTCTAGAAAACTTCTCATTTCTAAAGAAGCTCTCTTTGTTTGGGCGGTTCTGCCGTTTAGTGCTTTGGTGATGTTAAACAATAGAAGAAAATAAAATCAAATAAAATCAAATCAAAAGATCCCTTTTTAGGAGAAAGTTTAGTCATCTGAAATTTAAGATTGATTTGGAATAATTGGAAATACTTTAAACTTTGATATTTTAAAAATTGATTTAAGAAATAAAACTCGTATTACTACGAGTTTTATCTTTATAAAAAATTTAACCAAAAATGGAAAATTGCAGTAAAAAGAGTGTTTTAAAACAGTTCCGTTAGGTGATTATTCCCATTTTTTCTTTAATTTCTTTAATTTTATTTTTAGCTATTTTTTTAGCACTAAGACTACCTTCAGTTAAAATATTTTCAATTTCTTTATCACTAATTTTATGATATTTTTTCTGGATTGGTTCTAAAAATGAAATAATAGTTTCAGCTAAAGCCTCTTTGAATTCTTTGTAGCCCTGATCTTTATATTCATTTACAATTTCAGAGGTTTTTTTATCAGAAACCAAACTAAAAATATTGATTAGATTTTTTAAAGCAGGCTTATTGTCGCTGTATTCAATACCCTGTTCGCTGTCAGTGACTGCTTTTATTATTTTCTTCTTGATGATTTCTGGTTCATCCAAGATTCCAATCCAATTATATTCAGAAGTAGCAGATTTAGACATTTTATTTTTAGGATTATCTAATCCCATGATTCTTTTACTTTCTTTTTGAGTAAAGCCTTTTGGCAGAATAAAAGTTTCTCCGAACTGCCTATTAAATTTTCTGGCTATTTTTCTGGTTAATTCAATGTGTTGAAGTTGGTCTTCGCCAACTGGAACTAAATCAGTGTCATAAAGCAAAATATCAGCAGCCATTAAGATTGGATAGTTTAAAAGCCCAGTCTTGATGTTCTCTTGTTTTTCTTCTTTGTGAGTTTTGTGCTTAAATTGAGTCATCTTGAATAAATCCCCCGTGTTAGTAATTGTGTTTAATAACCACATTAATTCAGTGTGTTCTTTGACTTCTGATTGAACGAAAATAGTTGATTTTTTTGGGTCTATTCCGGAAGCTAGATAAATCTTAGCAATTTCTAAAGTTTTCCTAATTAATTCCTCAGGCTCTTGAGGGTTGGTAATGGCATGAAGATTAACAATACAAAAAATTGAATCGTATTCGTTTTGAAGTTTTACCCAATTTTGAATAGCACCTAAATAATTTCCTAAATGAAGATTGCCAGAAGGCTGAATGCCAGAAAAGATTCTTTTTTTGTTCATGGTTTAAAATTTAAAATTAATTTTTATATTATATAATTATATTAGTTTAAAAGGAATTTTTTAGCAAACGATAAATTCAAAATTCAAAATTTTTTAGATAAAAAAAGCTGCTCAAGTCGAGCAGCTTTTTTTGTTTAAACTTCTATAATTATCGGTAAGATCATCGGACGTCTTTGCGTTTTTTGAAATAAGAATTTTCCAACATCCTCTTGAATGTTTTTCTTGATATAGTTCCAATTTGGAGTAGCCTCATTGGAAATTATCTTATTAACATCTTTTTTTACTCGAGCTTTGGTTTCATTAACTAGGTCAAAGTTTTCTTTAACGTAAATAAAACCTCTAGAAGAAACTTGTGGTTCCCCAACTACTTGTTTTTTATTTCTGTCTACTATAGTTACGATAGTAAACATTCCATCTTCTGATAGATGCAAACGATCTCTCAAAACAACATTACCGACATCACCGTTGCCAATTCCATCCACCATCACAAAAGGGGTGGGAATTTTTTCACTAGTAATTCGGCCTTGTTGGTTTTTGTTGAATTCAAAAACATTTCCATTTTCTCCGATTAAAGTATTTTCTTTCTTTAAACCGACTTCTTCGCCTAGTTCACCATGAATTTTCAGCATATAGAAAGTTCCATGAATAGGAATTAAGTATTTAGGTCGGACTAAATTAATCATCATTTTCAAATCTTCTTGTCTTGCATGACCCCCAGAATGAATGTCCATCATTTTATAATGAATAACATGAGCTCCTTTTTTGTAAAGAGTGTCTTTCATTCCTTGCACAGATCGTTCATTTCCTGGGATAACAGAAGAAGAAAAAACAACAGTGTCGCCGTGATGAACTTTAACAAACTTATGTTCGTTGTTGACTATCCTCATTAATACTGCTCTGCCTTCGCCTTGAGCGCCAGTACACAAAATAACAACTTTGCTATCTGGATGACGATCAACTTCTTTGATATCGATAAAGGTTGATTTATGGGCATTAATATAGCCTAATTTTCTAGCAATTTCAAAATTATTTTTCATTGAATAACCATCAATCGCTAATTTTCTGCCACTTTTTTCTGCCACTTCAGCAATTTCTTGAATACGAGAAATCAAAGAGGAGAAGGTGGCTATAATAATTCTACCTTTTGATTCTTCAAAGATTTTTTCTACTGTTTTTTTAATTTTTGACTCTGAAATACTATAGCCTGGGCTTTGAGAGTCAGTACTATCAGACATTAAAGCAAGAACTCCTTCTGAACCCAATCTAGCAATTTTAGCAATATCAGCTGGAACATCTCCAACCGGAGAGTGATCAAATTTAAAGTCACCAGTATACATGATATTTCCTACTGGAGTTTTAAGCACCATTCCAACTGCATCAGGAATAGAATGATTGACATGAAAAAATTCAATTTCAAAAATTCCTAACTTTATTTTATCAACTTTTCTTACTGTTTTGATATTTAAAGCTGGAATATCTTTGTATTCCTCGTTTCTTTTTTCGATCATTCCTCTAGTTAGCTCAGTGGCATAGATGGGAGGGTTGCCTATTTCAGGTAATATCTGAGGAATAGCACCAATATGGTCCATGTGACCATGAGTGATTAACATCCCTCTGATGTTTTTCTTTCTTTTCTTAAGATAATCTACGTTAGGAACAATATAGTCAATTCCCATCATTTTTTCGTCAGGGAACATCATTCCACAATCAATAACAACAATATCATCATTGTATTCGAAGACTGTCATATTTCGACCGATTTCCTCTAATCCCCCTAAAGGAATTATTCTCAAGCGATCTTTTTTGGAAACAGGGGCTTGATTTGTCCTTGTTTTCTTGTTACCAGAATGTTTATTGTTATTCTGGATTTGATTATTTTTTCTCATTTTTTACATTCTAAAAATTTAGTATTCACAAAAAGAAAACACTAAATTAATTAGTTTTAATTAATTTTATTATTAAGAAGTCGAAACTTCTTTTAAAGTTGAAGTAATTAGATAATCTATTTATATTTAAAATTATTTCAATTTCAACGGAACTCTATTAAAACCCAATTTTTATTGTAATTTAAAATTTTGGTTATCCACCTACTGGCAGGCAGGTTTGAAAAATTTACCTAAAAAATGATAAATTTCATTGCCTTCGCTTTACTTCGGTGAGGCAGGCAAATTGGAATTTTAAAGTAATTTTTTAAATTCTTCTACCATATCAACAGGAGTCGGATCCTGATTATTTTCTAGGGCAAGATAATAGGAAATCCAGTCTCCTAATACAGAAGTATTAAGTAATTTTTCTAAAAAAGTTGCTCCTTCTATTTCAATCATTTCCACCTCAAGACCTCTTTTTTTATAAAGTTCTGCGGTTAAATCCATTCTTTTTTTAGTGCTGGGATTATCGCTAGAATCTTTTAATATTAAAACAAAGTATTGATGAGGAGGCTTTGAAAAACCAACCATCTCATTGTGATTTAAAGCGGGAAAAACATTCCAAAAAGCTGGTAATTTAGAATTCTCATTAATTTTAATTTTCCAAGTTTTAGCCAAGAAGCCAAAATCCTCTGAGGAATAAATTATTGGAATTTTATTTTTAGCCTTTTGAGCAATTGTTTTACCATAGTTTTCTTTTTGCAAAGAATCTATTTTAGGTAGAAAATCAATTCTATCAGATAATCCTAAATTTGTCAATACTTGGTTCATTGCCGTGAAGGCATATGTCGTTCCATAGCGGGGTTGAAAATTAGGAAAGTCTATTTTGTATTTTACTTGAGCAACTTTATTTTTATTAGCAATTTCCTCCACTTTTCCACTTTCAGAAAAAGCGACAATGTCCAATTTTCTCCTTAAAGCTTCTTCAAAACAAGCGACTGTTTCTTCAGTGTTTCCAGACCAAGAAGAAATGAAAATCAGCGAATTTTGATTGGTTTCGTGGGGTAGGGAATAATCAAGGGAAACATAAACTGGGAGCTTTACTCCAATGTTTTTCAAATAAGCTTTTAAAAAATCACCAGGCAAGGCAGAACCTCCCATACCACAAACAACTAGATTAGAAGGTTTTTCTTTTAATTCCAGATTAATTTCTTTTGCAAATTGAGCCCCAATTTCTAATTGATTGGGATAATCAATAATAATCTGTTTGAGATTAGACTTGTCTAAATTTTTATTCATTTTTTTCTTTTAATTTTAGATTTTGAATAAATCAATTTATTAGTCAACGATATTAATTTTTATTTTCCGACTCTTTTTGTATTTATATACCAATTATTAATATTATTAAATTTAAAAATTGGATTGACAATAGATTCTGTTTCAAAACCTTTTATTTTTTTGTTCATTATATAAACATAATTAACATTATATAGATAATTAGCAGGAGCTTCTTCGGCTAAAATTTCTTCAATTTTATTATATTTTTCATTCTTTTCTTTGGTTCCGAGGCTCTTTCTAGTATCTTCTAATAATTTGTCTAATTTATCTGTTCCAAAAACAGCAACATTATTTCCGGGATAACTTTTTTCGCTAGAATGCCAAAAGTGATAAAGATCAGGAGAGTTGCCAAAATATTCTTGGCCATAAAGTAAAACTTGGTATTCTCGGGTATTTATGAAGTTTTGTTTAATGTCGGAAAATTCCAAGTTGGATAAATTAACTTTAACCCCGAAGTCCTCCCATTGTTTTTTAATCAATTCTGAAGTCTCCACTAAAGCCGGCCATTGGGTTGATATTAAAGATATTTCCAAAGTTTCATCGTCTTTTTTCCATTGACTTTCTTCTTTTTTCCAGCCAGCTTTCTCCAACAACTCAGAAGCTTTTTCTAGGCTATAGTTATATTTTTCAATATCTTCTTTGGGAGTTATTTCAGTAAAATCTTTTAATATAGGTGAATTCAAGGATTCGGCAGCTTTGTTATAAAAAACTTTTTCGATAATTTCGTCTCTATTAGTTGCAAAAGAGAGAGCTTTTCTGATTTCTTTTTCTGCTAAAGGCACTGATTTAGTTTGATTAAAGAATAGTGCAAAATAACGAGGTATTTTTATAATTTCAACCGAAGTATCATTGTCGTTTGAAAAATCCTGGATTTTATTATAGGAAAGTAAGCCAAAGCCATTTATTTCTTTTTTATTATAGGCATCAACTAAATCTTGTTCAGAGCCATAAAAATTGAAATTTATTTTTTCTAAATAAGGGGCTGGGTTGTAATAATTTTTATTGCTCAATAATTGATAGGAGATGATATTGTTTTGATCATCAGTTTTGAAATCAGCAAACTGAAAAGGTCCGGAACCAATAGGTTTTAGATTAAACTCGTTAATTAGAAAATTTTCTAAAGAAATATCTTTAAAGATATGTTGAGGAAGAATGCCAAAAGTTAGTTTATTTAAAAAAGGGCTATAAGGTTCTTCTAATACAAATTTTATCTTATAATCATCAAGGGTTTCCACCTTGATGTCTTGCCAGTCGCCTCTTAAAGTGCTTTTAAATCCAGCATCTTGAATTAACTTTACTGTAAAATAAATATCCTCGGCAGTTAGGGGTTTTTCGTCGTGCCATTTGACGTTTTGTTTTATATTGAAAGTATAACTTTTTTTGTCATCAGAAATTTCATAATTTTCCACTAAATCATTGACTAGTTTAGAATTCTTGTCATATCTTAGCAGTGAAGAAAAAATTAGATTTGAGATAAGGCCGTCCACTTCGTTGGTTTTTGACAAAAGAGGATTGATATAGGTAGGTTTTCCGATTATTCCTTCGGTATATTCACCCCCACTAGCAGGAACTTTCTTAGTAGCATCGAAATAATAAAAAATAGACCAACTAATTAAGCCCAAAGAAAAAATAAAAACAGCCGAATAGAGAGCTAATTTCTCTTTTTGGGATAAAACTTTAATATAATTCAAAATCTTAACAGATTTATCTTTCATGAAGTTAAATTAAGAAAGCTAGGGAATTTAGAATAAAAAGAGTACCCAGTACGGTGGTAGCAGTGGATAGGAATTTTTCCAAACCTCTTTTGGTGTGGAATCCTTCGCCGCTGCCCCCAAAGGTACTTGAAAGCCCAGATCCTTTATTTTGAAGTAAAACAGATCCGATTAATAAAACTGAAATAATTAATTGTGTCCAAATTAGAAAGCTCATTTTAATATAATTAATTTTATTTACTGAATTTTGACAAAAGGTAGTTAACTAAACTTATGATAATTACTCCTAAAAGTCCAGACCAAAATGTCGCAATTTCGAAAGAGGGGATTAAATAAGTCATTAAAAATAACAAACCTACATTAATAATGATAACAAATAAACCAAAAGTCAACAATATAAAAGGTAGAGATAGGACAGTTACTAAAGGTTTAATAAAAGCATTGATTATGCCAAGCAGTAAACCAGCTAAAAGCAAATTATAGAAAGTGATATTTAAATCAATTCCACTCACTAAATATACAGCTGCATAAATAGCGATGGCATTAATTATAATTCTAGATAAGATTTTAAACAACATATATTAGTATTAAATATTATATATCAAATATAATTTTGTAGATTTAAGATGTTAACTTTCAATAAAAAAGTAAGAATTAGGAAGTAGGATTGATGATTTGTTTGCGGATAATTTAATGTAAACTTTTTTAGTTTTGAAAGAAGCTTTTATAATTACTTAAATTAATAAACTCATCCGCCTCTTCAATCAAGGCTTGAGAGCAACTTTCTTCAAAAGCAATAAGTTCTACTTGAACTCCGTTGTGAAATTGTAAATATTTTACTAAGGGAATGTAATCACCGTCACCGCTAACCAAAACAATCACATCTAAGTTTTTGGCTAATTTGATGGCATCAATTGCAATTCCAACATCCCAGTCTCCTTTTTTTGAACCACCTTTAAAAATCTGCAGTTCTTTACTCTTGATTTCATAGTTAGCCTTTTTCAGAGATTCGATAAATTTTTCTTCAGAGCCTTCTTTAGTAGTGATGCAATATGCAATCGCTCTAACCAACTTTCTTTTGGCGCCAGCAACTCTCAATATTTCTTTGAAATTTGTTTTTTGATTGTGAATGCTTCTAGCGCTGTAGTACATATTTTGAACATCCACGAGAACTCCCACTCTTTGATCGGGAAATTTTGACATATTTTAAGTTATTTTTTAAGCTTCTTTTTTTAAAAATTAAATCAATAAATAAAGCGAGTAGCGGATTTAAAGCCTGTTCTTCTTTGGATGAACAAATAAATACGCCAAATTTATTGTTTTAAAATTAGCCTTTTATACCAAGGTTTTTGATAAGCTTATTATAAGCAACCTCGTCTTTATTTTTTAAATGTTTTTGAAGTTTTTTTCTTTGTTGAACCATTCCCAACAAGCCTCTTCTAGAATGTTTATCCTTTGGGTTCTTTTTTAAATGACTAGAAAGTTTTTTAATTTTTTCAGTAAAAAGCGCAATTTGATATTCAGCTGAACCGCTGTCTTTATCGTGTCTTTTGTGCTTCTTGGTTATTCTTTGCTTAACTTTTTTGGTTAAAGCCATAATAATCTGTTACCGTTCCACCGTAACTTCAGTTTCGAATGGAAAAGTTTTTAAATAGTAAAAAATAATCTTTTCAATCTTATAAAGAATATTAGCAAAGAAAAGATAATTTGGCAAGATTAGTTTAGAGATTTGTTTAGAGACTGCCCAACGCAGGAATTGACAAAAATTATCATTAGTCTAATATTTTAAGTAGAAAATAAATAAACCATCAAAAAACTCGAATTAGACGGTCGTACCCGCCCTGTCATCCCGGGCTCGACCCGGGATCCAGCAATAATTCTATTACTCCGCTCGGCTTGTCATTTCAGACTTAATCCAGGAGACACTCTTCTCTTGCTATCCTAAAAATATCCATTAATTTTTCAGACAGGCTTGATTCAGGATTTAATATTTTTAGTTAAGTCATTTTATTTTTAAATGAAATGCAAAATTTAATATAAAAATTAATTAATAAAGATGAACGAAAAAATACAATTTAATCAAAAAAAAGATAATTCTTTAAATAATGAAGAAAAAATCAAAGAAGAAATTTTTGCTAAATTAATCAATGAAAGAATAGTTGAGGATTTTGAAGATGGACTATATGAAGTTTTTGATGGAGACGATGAGATAGTTGAATCTTTTCTTGCGATTTTGAGTGATCTTGATTTAAAAAGTTTACAGGGAGTTTTGGCTATTCCAAAATCTTTAAGATTTAAAAGATTATCTTTTTTGAAAAATGAACATTCAAAAGAAGGTAGGGCCGATATAAGACAAATTATAAATGATTTAAGAAGAGATAGCGAGGAAAAGGGGTATCAGTTTGGTTATCACATTTCACCAAATAGAATTTTAGAAAAAGAAGAAGATTGGACTATTGATGGTTCCGAATTTGATGATAGAGATGATAGAAAAATGGCCTATTATAGTATGGATTATAAGAATTTATTTAAAAAGAAAAAAGGTAATTATTTATATGTAGTCAGAGCTATTATGGGAAAAGACAGCTCTCATAAAAAGGATACTTCAAATAACTGGGGAAGAGCCGACAAACTTTCGATTATAAGTGAAATTCCTTTGCAGAAAATAGAGGAGGAGTTTAGAGAAAAATTTTCTGAAGAAAAACAAAGAGCCGCTTAGTTCAATAAACCAGCGGCCCCAAAAATCTTTATTTGAAGTCAAAACACCCCAATGATTAATAGGTGGCGTAAAATTATGCCCCAGTCTGCAGGATGTTTTTTTTGAAAATCGTTAAGCCACTTTACTACTTGTGGCTTTGTTTTTTCGAAAGTTTCTAATTCAGCTAACCCATTAAAAGGGAAATGTTTCCATAATAATTTTATAGATATATAGTCCTTTATGTTTATGGGATAATAATTGATTTTTATTTCCCGATCTCCATTTTTTATTTTTATAAATATTTTTTTTATTCTTCGATAATTTTTTATTCTTTCCATCGGCGTACCTCCTTTTTATAAATATTTTTTATGTAATTTTTCAAAGAACAAAACGCTACTTATAATAGCATTTATTTTATTTTTTGTCAAATAATGTAGCATTGCAGCGTCAAGTTTACACTTCTCATCTCTTCTATTTTCTCCATTAGAGTAACCCCAAACATCCCTAGTCCTCTAGGTTTCTTCTGGTAATTATAGTAATGCAAGAACA
>Ga0136555_1000700_pt1 | contig 12879 bp, 10 predicted proteins | sample AntRauTorckE5432_FD_104927 | JGI IMG/M metagenome (GOLD analysis project Ga0136555, IMG submission 104927) | Saline lake microbial communities from Rauer Islands, Antarctica - Metagenome Torckler E5 #432 | ecosystem: Environmental > Aquatic > Non-marine Saline and Alkaline > Saline | place...
ATGGGCAGCAGAATCTGGTGAATGTAGACAAACGCAAAGGCCATCACCACCACGACCGGTTTGTTGAGGTGGGGGCTGTGTAGGGGCGCGGCGAGCCAGTACCACACTAGCAGCGCGGCCATGGCGCCCATGGACGCTGCCAGTGACCATCCCACGCCCCACAGGCTAAAAAGAACCAGCGCGGTGGCAAACAGAGTAACGTCCAGGGCGTGCCACACGTTGGTGCGGCGCGTGGCGGCCCGCAGCTGATCGACGGCCGCGGCTCGCGTGGCTGCGTTTTTGCTGCGGGCCTGCTTTTCGTCTTGGCGCACTTGCTCGTAGACGCGAATCCAACCGACAATGGCCGACAGCAGCACGCTGGCCATCCCGCAGGCGCCGCTGGCAATGCGCAGGGCGATTTGGGCTAGGGTGGGGTTGTCACAGCGCGACGGCTTGACGTCGGGGTTGGCTTGTCCGAGTGGCGTGAGCTGGTCGCACGTCCCGAGCCGCACTTTGTGCCGGATCTCGAGCTGGGGGGGATGGCAGCATGTCTTGGCCGAGGGCTGGACCAGCGGCGCCAGACTGATGCCCCAGAGCGTCCCGGCTGCGACCAGGCCGACCCAAAAGAGGACGAGCCAGAGCGTTCGATGTCGATGGCGTACGATGACGAGGGGTGCTCCGAGCATAACGAGAACAGGACTTTTCAAGAGCTGCCAGTCGGGATGTGCAAACCTCGACAGTCGCGCGGGTTTGGACGGCACTCCCGAGGGTGGCGCCGGCACGGCGCCCGCCTTCGTAGGCTTTTTGAGCGACCGGCGTTCGCGCATTGGGGGTGTTGACCAGGGGCCGAAACGCTTTGTGGCTAGGCCCGCTGCTGCTACCAAAAAAACAGCTCAGGCAGTCCATGGAAGAGTCGGGCGAAGCTTCAAGGGTAACTGGAGCATTTTCCAGTGCCGCCCTCGCGCAGAAAACGGAAAAAAAAGAAAAAGGGGCCCCAGAGCGCGCTTGCCGTAATTGGCTTAATGGATCGCGTTTCGGGTGTGCTGCAGCTCCGGCAAGAGACCTTGGATGCCGAGGGCCTGCCAACCCTGGGTCTCCCAGCGCTCGACACGGGCACGGCAACTCCCGATGTCGTCCTACCAACGTCTGTGCTAGACCGATTGGACGCCGAGGATCGCACTGCCGCCAGTCAGGCGTTGTTGGCGTACGCGTCGGGCGAGCCTGACCAGCCCATGCCCACCGTCACTTCGGTGGCCGTTCAGCTCACGCCCGGCGAAGTAACGGCCATTGTGGTTCAGGTTCAGCAGCAGCGCGCCCGTTCAGTGTACAGCGTCATCTGGGCCACGGGACCCGACGGCGACTCGCTGCTCTGCGAATGGCTACAGAGCGCCAGCCATCCCTTGACGGTGGCCGTCGTGGGCCTCCAGGCCGATCTCAAGTTGAATGCCGTTCGATTGGTGGCCGGTTATCGCAGCCTGGCCCTCGAAACGCTCGACCGGGCCATTGTCAACCTTCATCAACAGAAGTGGACCACGCCCCATCACCGCCCCCGAGGACCCATGGTGCGCTCGACCCGGACCTGGTTTGCCTGGCTCGACGCCATGAACGTTGTGTCGCGGGGTAGACGGGTTGAATGGCGTGCCAACGCCTTGGCGCGCATCGGGGAGGCCCTGCGCGGTCTCGATGCCCAGGCCAGCGTGTCGGCCAGCAGCTACCAGACCCAGTTTCAGCTCGAAAAGCGCAACCAGGGCACGCATCACCTCCGCCACCTCCTCTTTTGGCTCGAAGAGCAAATCTACACCTTTTTGACCGAGAGGATTGCCCCTCGCGAATAGCGGTACAGTCAGATTGCATTTTTCTTGTTGTCTATCCAATTACACAACAACAACAGCAACAACAAAAAAAAAAACACTTTCATGGACTGCCGTGGTTTGAACCAGGCGATTATCCTATCACCATCGAACTTCCTCCCCCGGCCGTACCTCATACTCTCTGCTGCGTCAATTATAGCCACGCCGGGAGCTTTCCGGTCACCCGCAGACCCGCCCAAGCAGCGCGAGCCAAACTGCGACAGCTTCAAACCCTTGCACCGCCTTTGAAACGTCAGACCTCCAAACAGCGCGTTGTCAACCCGCCGCGCCGCCGGCCACCGCGTCAGCGATAATAAAGGTGGCGCTTGCTGTGTATGCGTACAATCAAATTCACACTTTTTTTGTACATCCCAGTCACTTTTTCAACGCTTGCCATGACTGATTCGACAGCCCATATGGTAGAGCTAGTCAAGCTGGCACGCAACCAGCTCGGCGTGCCGTCTCCCTCGCCATCAACTAAACTGACCAAGCATCATTTCCAGGGCGAGTTTGACACCCCGCTGCCGGGCGATGCTACCCTGAACGAGTATGTCTACCATGTACCCAGCCTGGTGGTGTTTCGCGAGGCGCGCGTGCACAACGGTGGCCTAGCCGAGGTCACCATCACAGCCCGCGACCTTCACCTCGACGGAAAATTTGGCAGCCTAGACAAGGGCGGGCCCATCGTGACTGGGGCGCGGCTGACGGGCCTGTCGGTCAACGGCAAAGAGGTTGACGTGGATGGCCCCTGCGCGTCAGTGGAGTACAGCCTGGACCAGCCCGTGGAACCCGAAGAGTATAGCGACATTGTCGATCACGCCGAGCAAGCCCACGACAACAACCGCTGGCCCGTGGCCGTGGCCGTCAAGGGCTGGTCCAAGGCCCAGTCGCGCTGGCTCAAGGACGACACAAAGTCCATGACGTGGTCGTCCATGGGCCGGGCCGACACCAAGGACTTTCACGTGCTCGTGCTCACCTACGCTAGCCTGTTTACCGACAACTTTTGCGTCTTGGAGCGCTCGGACGACCTGGAGGGCTATGCCGACTACGACCCGTCGACCGTGGCCGTCTTTTTGCACGTCAACGAGCTGGGCGTGGCCATGCTGGCCACCAACGAGCCCGCCAAGCTACGAAGCACGGCCAACGACGGCTCGCAGTGGACCAGCACTGAAATCATGGCATCAGAGGCCGTGACCGAGTACTACGGCGAGTATGAAGATTTGGGCGAGCCTGACATTACCGTGACGTACGACGACAGCGGCATCTACCATGCCAAGTGGCTCATGCTGCCGGGCCACTCGCACACATTTTCCATGCCCAAGGGCACTGAATTTGTGCGCGCCACTTCCGACCCCAAGGACCGCGTCAAGGCGGCCCTGCGCAACTTTGTGTACGTGAAATCCAGCCGCTCGCTGCTGCAAGTGAGTCTGCGCGACTGTGCCATGACCCACCGCGAGTACAACATGGCCTTGGTGGGGATTACCCTCGACATTGACGTCCAGCATCCCATCCTCTAGCGCACACCGCAGATTCTTTTAAACCAAGCAGCACCCGTGGTCGGCATAGAGGTAGTTTTTTGTGTCTCTTCTCCCCCTCTGTGGTTTTCAGTTGCAAGCCAAACAGAAAACACACCCGCGTACACAAATCCCCTCTCCCCATTTTTTTTCATACGGGGAAAAAAAGGCCAGCGCGAAATTTACACTCTCTCTCCTTATTCTCGCCATGGCTCAAACCCATACCAAGACGCTGAAGGCCACTGGCGTGGTCGATACGGCCGACGGCCTGGCGTGCGCCTACACGTTTCCCCTGCACAACCCCGATGGTTACATTGCCCTGGACGCGATCCACCTGCACCCCATGGAGCAGCTCCGGCACACGCCCATGGTAGCGTCGGCTATTTTTTTGGACGCCGAGGGCGCGTGGTGCCTGGGCGACATTACCCCCGTTTTAGGTCAGCTCGACGCGGCCCTCTTTGAGACCACGCCCATGGTCCTGGCCACGCGCGAGGCCGCGAGCATTGGCCATCATCACCTGCACAGCGGGTCAGAAGGACCAGCACCTTTGCCGCGCTACACAGAGTTTCCCCTGCGCACCGTGCCCCACAAGCTGCTGGCTGCTGGCAAGGGCGGTCGCGGCAAGCAGCGCCGCTCCGAGCTGGTCCCATCGCTGCGTTCGCCGGGCGGGGCCAAGGGCGCCTACGAGTTTGCGGCACCCACCGACGCGGGCGAAACCGAGCAAGTGGTGCTGTGGTACACGCTGCTGAGCCTGGTGACGAGCCGCTACTTTGGCGCCACCGTCATTCTCGTGCGGCCCAGCCCCATGGGCATGCCAGCGCGCCGCAACGTGTCGGCCGGCGAGGCCATGTTTAGTAGCGGGGCCAAGAACGCTGATCCCATGGACGAGGCGCGCCGCCGCCAGTCTCGCGTGGTCGAGCTGCACGTGGCGCGACACGCGGGCGTAGAAGAAGATGAAGGCGTGGTTGAAGTGGCCCGCATCGTCATGTCGACGGCTCTGCACACGGCCATTACCAGCCAGCTCAACACCATTGTCAAGGATCGCACCGACTGGGTCACGCTCCCCGCCGGTGAAGTGGCCGAGGAGATGCACATTGAGGGTGTGGTTGAAACCGTCGGCGACGACGACCACACCGTGACGCGCTTTCCCGACATGCCCGTGTGCGCAAACGACGCCGACAGCGATGGCTGCGAGACGCTGGTGGGCTCGACCATTGCAGGCCAACCGCCCAGCCCCGATGATGCTGCGTACAACCGCACCATGGACGTGCTCTGGCTGGACGACCGCGATGGTGCCGAAGCCGCGCCCGTGGTCGAGACGGGTCTGGCCCGCAGCGGTCTCGACGCCCACCCCTACTGCTGCTGCGACGGCACCCTCGTGATTACCTGCACGCAACCTACCCGCCATGGCGCCAAGACCCGCAAGCTGCGCCAGTACCCTGACCACGCCCTGCCCACCATCGAGCTCGTCTACCAAAACGTACAGTAGCCTTTCCTTCCCCATTTTTTTTTGTTTGTCTGGCTGTCTCTTTTGTCGTAAAAAAATTCAATTGTGCTCAAACTGCTGCTGCCTCGTCGGGTTCAAACCAACACAGCGTCACATGGGGTTCAAAGTGGCCGTTAAACAGCGTGTGCTGGTTTTCGTACTTGCCATGCAGGAACCAAAAGCACTCTTGCAGCTTGGGGCCCGTCACGTCGACCAGCCAGACGTTGGCCTCTGTGCCCTTGCGCGGTTCGCCAAACGTCAGAGCCGTGGTATCAATTTTGAAGCTGGCCACGTCACGGGCCACATCGCTGTAGCGAATAGGTTCAAAGCCATACAGCAGGGTCAGATGGGGCTCGGGCACGTCGGTAACCCGGCCGCCAATATGCATCTCGTTGTTGGCCACCCACGAGACCAAGTGCGGTGGCAGCACAACGGGCAACTCGAACCAATTTTGAAACGGCATGCTGTCACACAGGCTTGAAATTTTGACTGTAAAATGACACTGCTCGCTACACTCTGTTCCAACCATCAACAATAGAATCTTCTCTGGTTTCCGGTTTTTCCACGACGGCCGAGGCCACGCGGGTACGCGGGTACTCCAACGCCCCGCCGTCAGCAGGGTAGCGGAACACGCCGCGGTCGCGCCGCTTGGTTTGAGATGGGCGCAGCGGCGCGGGGTTGGCTGGCTGGCGGCGCGGCACTTGCTGGTCGGCCTCAATCAAGTGCAAAATACCATTTTTGGGCTGGCCTAGGTACTGCCACATGACGTCAAAGGCTTGTACCATGCTGGGCAGCAGACCAGCGCGCAGCAGCACTCGCGTGGCTTGGCTGTTCCAGGTGTCGAGGCACCACGCTGCCGACACGGCACACGCCACACTAATCTCTTTTGGCAGCGCGTTCAGAAAAACGGCCAAGGACCGAGGACTAGCAAACTCCATCTCCTTGGTGCATGTGACGGCATCGTAGACGCTCCGGGACTCTTCGTGGCAGGCTTGAATCGAGGCGACTACCTTTTCACTGTCAAGCTGGGCCAGCATACCATCCAGGGCAGCAATTTGATTGGCCGGAAAAGCTGGCAACGGCATGTAGGCTGGCAGCAAAAACGGGTCGCGATTCTCAAGGCTGGGCTTGCGCAGCAAGATCGTGGTGGTCTGCACGCTGCCAGTGTGGTGGCTGGTGTTGTTGCTGCGGATGGCAATCACGGTAATAGGGGCCATGATTGGATAGGCTTGGTTGTTTTCTTTTGGTAAAACAAATGAAGGTGTAAAAAATGCAATTGCTACTATTGGTTGGCAGCCACGGTAGTCTATTGGGCAGTGCTCGTGCGCAGCTTGTGGACGCGCTCCGCAGCAATGGCCTTGACCGACTCTACCAGGGCCACGTATCTTTCGTCACGCAGCTTGCTTCTTGGGCAGTGCTCGTCCGCTTCGACCAGGGTCATGACGTTGGCCACGGGATTGGCTGTGCTTAGCCACACGTTGTTGAGCGCAAACAGCATTTTTGGGTGCAAAGCGGCGCTCATGAGAATGTAAAAGGCCTGGGTGGTCAAGGGTTGGTCAACCTTGGTGCTGGCCAGCCAAGTGGCCGAGACAGCGCAGACCACGCTAGTTTCCGGGTCTTGGGACTCTACAAACAGTTTGAGTTCGTCCGCGTCGCCAAACACTTTCTTTTCGGTGACCAAGCTGACAGTGTGAAGGCCCAGGTCGATAGAAAAGGCGTCGTTGAGCGCCGCAATCACGTCTTCCAGTTGTACGTGCGCCAGCATACGATCTAGAGCTAAAAGTTGTTTGTCGGGAAAGGGTGGTCTGGGTGTCGCCGAGGGCAGCAAAAATGGCGCTTGGGGTGCAGTATAACGCGTTCGCAGCACAATTGTAACACGCGTGACTACATCGTCAAAGTCGGATGTGGCCGTGGCGTGTAAAACTGTGACGTCAATGGGGGGCATACTTGATTTGAGATGTTCCAAGCAGTGAAAATGAGGCTAAATTGACAGCACACACCCAAAAGAAAAGAGTCGTGTACAGACTACTTTTCGGCGGCGAGTAATTTGCGTACGGCCTCCATGATTGGGAAAAATGCAAGTAAATAGAGTCAAATTTGGGCCAGCTTTCAAGTTGTCAAATCTAGCGTCGACCTAATCGTCCGAGGTCGCTGAGGGTTTTTAGCGACGCGGAGAGCATTTTTTCCGTGTCGGCCCAGGCTCGAAACATGCGAGGGTCAACTACCATGGCTGGGTCACCACCCGCGTTGCCACCGGCAGCAGGAACCTTGTCGGCTTCGTCCGACTGCACAAACGCGTGGCTCATGAGCAGCCGCGACGCGCTCTGGAGGCGGTCCTTTTGCTCTACGAGCTCGTGCCGGAGCTGGTCTTTGCTGTCGACGTGCGTGAGGTGGTAGATGATGCTGTCGCGGGTCCAGCGCTGCTCGTCGTTAAAACGCCCTAGCACGTGCTTGACGTACTGGCGTTCAATGGCCGTCACCACGCCGTGAATCTCGGACGATAGCGGCTGTGATTCGCGCCAGGCGCTCACGATGCTGTCAATTTGCTCGGCAAACGCGGCCACGCGGCGTGCGCGCTCGCTGGGGTACTTGTTTTGGGCCTTGTACATGCGGCACGTGCACAGGAAGCAAAATTGGCCGTGGGCCTTGCGCTGGCGCGTGACGCGGCCGTGCCGGACGGGAAACACGGATCGGACAGGGGGGAGGGGGTCGGCCGCTTGGGCTACTGGGTCTAAGAGGACGTCTTCCGCAAGGCCGACCGCATCCAGGCCCGTTGGCGCTGCGTCTTGAGCGTCTGGCGGCGCTTCTGCTGCTTCGTCTGGAGGCTCGGACCCACTCTCGGAATGGACGTCGTCATCGAGTCGGTCATCGAATTCAGTGTCGGGCACTGGAGGGCCCGTTGCCCAGTCTGGCGGTTCCATGCCAGCGCGTCCAGGACGTCGATGCGGTGCGCCAGCAGACGGTCGCGAACGGCTTTGCGCGGGTAGCGGTGACTCTCAAGGGCGTGCTGCTGTTTCCAGGCCGTGTCGAGCTGTGTGTCGCGGTGCAGAGCCGTACTGGAAATGGGCGGCGTGCCCAGCCAGTAGTAGCGCACGTCAGTGTCTTTATCGACCCGGGCCACCACAACGCTGCGTTCCAGGGCAGGTTTCAGCAGAACCCCGGGTGTCGGGACCAGCTGGGCCAGTTCAGAGCGGCTGCAACCGCTGGCGCCGCGCGATCGCAGCAGCTCGCACACGTGTGCCACGACCAACGCCGTGCTGTTGACGCTCCGCACCCAGCGGTAGTCGCGGGAAAAGGCCAGCAGAGGCGCGCGCACGGGTTGTAGCCTGTGCAGCCATTGCACCGACAGGCCGTGTCGCTCGGGCAGCCCCTGCTCGCGTCCAATCAGATCCAGCTGCACCTGCGCATCAACCGCCGTGCCGTGGTGCTGCAGGGCCAGTCGCGTCAGGCGCGTCAGACAGGCAATGGCCGCCGTCGTGGCGGCTGGAACAACGCTGACGGTCTGGAACGAAGCGTCAATGGGCAGCACGGCCAGCTCAGTGACCAGGGGCAGCACGGCAATGGTCCCGGAAGTGACGGGCAGGCCGTCGGGAAAGCAGGCCTGGTAGCTGGCGCCCAGCTCGGTCAGGGTTAGTTCGCACGCCCCCTCGAGGGCCGCCGATTTGGCCACAGTGCCCAACCGCTTGAGCATGGTGGCCAGAATGTGGTGCTGGGGGTTGAGCAACACGACACCACGGTCCAAATCGATCGTCAGCAGCTTGTTTAGGACCGCGCAATGCTGCTGTGCAGTAGCCACGGCCGCGTCGCGCTGCGGATGTTTGGCAGCCGGTAGCGGGATTTCGCCACGGGAGTGCACGGCACGCAGCAGCTGCACAGCCTGCCATTCGCACACTGGGCAATTCGATGGCCGGCGATGTGCCAAGCGCACGCGGTTGGGGTTGTCAGCGTCGACTTCCACAAAGCTGGCGCGTTCCGTCTGGCTGGCGCTGCTCTGCTCGACCCATTCGCCCAGCCGGGCAATGGCAATAGCCTGATCAGTCATGCCTGTGTTGCAAGTGGCCCAACGCTTAAATGACGCTGCTAGGAGCAGCGGGGACGGGATTTTTTTTTTGCTTCTGAGTGTCCAAGCCCCTTCCTCCCAAAAAAGGTTGTCATTTTTTTTGGTGGTCTCTTGTTCTTTACTCTTGACACCCCCCGTGTCCTGTCTCCGCGTCATGGCCACCCCTTCGCTCTCTCTGGCTGAACGCCAGAGGGCTGCCGCGACAACCCGAGGTGTGTTTCACTTGCACATGAATTCAGGGCCGCCGATTGCCACCGACTGTACACGCCAAGACGTGCTGCACATGCTCAAGACCAAGCTGCGCAGTATTCGGTACCCGGGTATCCACGGTTACTTGGGCTACCTGATTCGCCTGGCCGACAACACACTCTACGACATGATCCCGCCATCCGACGAGCACGCCCGCATTGTGGTGATGGTGGACCGCCTGCTGAGCCAGTGGTTTCTCGACCCCTACCTACACACGGGCTGGCTGGAGCGCCCCAAGCTGCCTGTCATCAAGCCCATGAACCACCAAGAGCTTGTTTTGCACGTGTCTGACTTTGCCAAGCCCGTCTTGCCCCTGTTGGCCAAGGCGATTGAAATGCTGGCCCCCGCCAACGCTCGCGCCAACGGCGCCAGTCCGCTGGCCATTGTTGGTCGCCAAATTCGCCACTTTTTGGAGGACTGGGGCGGCGAGTGGACCTTTTTTAGCCTGGCCATTGACCAGCTCGATCCCGACACGGCCGATTCCATCCACATCAACACGGTGGCCACTGAACGCCTCAACTACTGGCTGGCCGGTTGGTTCAACGACGACCGTCTGAACCGCGTCTACCTCAACGACGAAGCCATTGTCAGCATCGACCACTACCCCAACCTGCGCGTGTGCGTGGCCAAGCTGCGCCGCCAAGCTGTCGTTTGCTACAAAGACCTCTGGCGCGTATCGTCAGACGAGTGGAAAGCCAAAGCCCCGACCATTGACGCCTATCACGCGCAAGTCGAAGCAGCCCTGGCCAAAGAAGTGCCAGTGCCACCCGTTCCCGTCCCGTCGCTGCCTACTCCAGCCGAGCTACGCTTTGTTGGCCCGCCGGACAAGAGCCTCCAGGCCATCGCCAACTGCCTGAACCCTGGCTTGTCGCGCAACGCCCTTGGGTACCTCCAAATCTTTAGCACCAGCCGCAGCGACGTCCCAGAGTTTGTAGCCGCTACGCGTCCTTCAATCCAGTTGGTGCTAACCAAGCTACACAACGACTGGTGCCGCGATCCTGTTCTAGTCAACCTGCCCGACTTTGATGGACGCTTGCCCTTGGCCCCAGCCCAGCAGAGGGCCGTTGCCAATGTCGAACGCAAGATATTGGCAGCCCTAGGCTGGGTGCAGGAAGTCTGCAACACCAGAGGCCAGACAGCCCGGCGCCAACCCGAGCTGACACCCGAAGGCATGTCGCTGGCCTACCTTACCCAAGGCATTGTCACTGTGCTGGACGCGCACCAAGTCGTCAACCAGATTACGACCCAGCACCATCAGCTAGCCCACCTGGCCGATCTGTACGCCAACGATCTGTCGGGATTCGGCCATCAAATCCTGCGCGACACGCTGGGTGGATGGTACGGCTCTCAAACCCTGACGAGCTTACCAAGCTATCCCGGAGCTCCCATTTCCGTGGGTGTCCGGCCCGCTACCATCGAGCTGGCGCGCTACAACGCGTTTGTTACCTACCAGTACCGCTTGGCAATGCACAAAGCCCCGTACGAGATCCAAAAGACCTACCGGATCGCCAATCCTGGCCAAGGAAGCGATTCTGCCATGCGCGAGCTTTACGATCTGCTCGATCCCGAGACCAAGGGCATGCTGTACCAACTTGTTGCGGAGGCCAACGACTGGGATGCACCGATCCCATTCCCCGAAGTGGGTCCGCGCACTGCTCGTCTCGAGCGGCTAGGGAGGTTTGTCGCAGATCTGGCCAGCCAAGTCAAGCTGCTGCCCGATCACACGAGCTTGCCCGTGTTGGTCGGCTACATTCGCATCGAGCATCAACGCCACTTTTTGTGTCATCTGAGCTGCCCTCAAGTCGATGGCATGCCGCTACGCTGCAGCGAGTGGAACCACCTATGCACTGCGCCCGAGCCCGTTGCCAAGCGGGCCAAGGCTAGTGACTAGGACAGTCAGCCAGCCACCCCTTTGAACTGACGCACCTTTTTGCTGTGCGACACCCAAAAACGAATCTTGTGTTTTTTTAACAATACAATTCATCTCTCTCTCTCTCCCTCTCTCTTTGCGCGTGTCTGCTGCAAACGTTTTTTGTTTTGTTTTGCCAATGCCTGCTGCAATTCTCTATGCACTCACACGGCATCGGGATTCAAGTCCAAGCCCAGCACTAGCGGTGACGTTAGTCCGGCCAGCTGTTTTTCGAGATGCGTCACAAACTGAAAGCGGATGGCGAGCGGTCGCGCCGCGGGTGGTATCTTGGCCATGAGATGCTGGAGCGTGGCCAGCCAGCGCTCGGCCCGCTGCAGCGGATCGTCGCTAGACTGGCGGACGGTTTTGAGCCGGGCGCTGAGCAGCGTGTGGCTGTCGAGGGTTGCCACGCGCTTGACGACCCGTGCTTCGGCCAACTCCTTGAGGCCCTTGTGGCTCATGGACTTGACCACCAGCGGCCACGAATCGTCGTCCAACCAGTCAATCAGGTTGGTGCTGCCATCGCCACCGGCTAGCAGCCAGCGCAACACGGGCCGAGACGAGTGGGCAACGGGCCCGACCCAGCCTATACCGTACATGGCGTGCAAGAGGTCAAACACGGTGCCTACCAGCTGCCCGCGGCGCCGGGCATTGGCGACCCAAAAGTCGTAGTCGTAGCGCAAGTGCTGCTCTAGGCAGCGCACCACTTTGGGCAGCGTCAGCAGCGGCCACTCGAGCGTGTCGCCATCCACGTCAAACGACAGGTCGTCCATGATGGTGGCGTCGTCGTCGTTGCGACCCAGCTCGCCCAGGGTCCGACGCGCCGTCATGTTTCCCGTCGACAGCCGAAACACGAGCTGCAAGTCGTCGCCTTTCCACTCGACGGCCGTCACGGGTGTGCCGACCATGCGCGTGCTGCTGAGTGGCCCCAAATCCGCCAGCTCGTTGCGGACAGCCTCTAGCCGCCGGCTGGACCGACGGCGGTGCTCGGCCGCCATGCTACCCTCGACCGCGGCCTTGTCGTCGTCGTCATCGTCCGAGCTCTCTTCGCTGACGCTAGAAGGGTCGGACGATTCGTCCTCCGAAGACATGTCGCCGGGGCGCAACTCTTTGTCGTGGCTGTGGATGGTGTCGCGGCTGCTGGCATGGCTGCTGTCGTCGGCAATATCCTCGCCCATGTCGTTGTTGTTGGGCTCGCTGTCGGTTATAGAGCCGCGACTCGCTGCCCGCGGCAGGTCGTCTTCGTCGTCGCCAGAAGCACACTCTAGCTCCAAGTGGGCGCATTTGGCCGGGGGTGACTCGGCCATGCAAGTCAGTAACCAACCAACAAAAAAGAGGAAAATGGCATTTTGGATGGTAGTGCTCGGCACAAATCCATCAAATCTTTTTTTTTGGTCGTATCACCACAGTTTCGAGCGCTTGCAAGCCGCGGGGAATGCAAAAGCCGACGGGTGAGTACGGTCAATGAAGAGAGACAGGGATTTAATTTCCAAAGCCGCAGAGGGTACCGTTGGGAAGTGTAGCACAGAGATCAAGCGAATGCAGTTGTATCAGTTCAAGGTTAACGCCAGGGAAGGCGAGAACTAGCACACAGAGGTACACTTAAAAGATGACAGCCAAACCAACCATGGTGGCAACGAGAAAGGTCACCGCAGGCAGGGCCACAGTTCCGGTGGCTGTGGTCGTGCTGGGTGCTAGAGTTGGAGTAGCTAAGGCAAAAACAGGGTGAGATCGAGGAAAAACGTTTGGTCCACAGGGCTGGCAATGACGCCCACCTTGACATGTGGCGTAAAATACGCTATCGCACTGATCAGGGGCAATGTCAGCAGAAA
>Ga0136555_1000704_pt1 | contig 12810 bp, 13 predicted proteins | sample AntRauTorckE5432_FD_104927 | JGI IMG/M metagenome (GOLD analysis project Ga0136555, IMG submission 104927) | Saline lake microbial communities from Rauer Islands, Antarctica - Metagenome Torckler E5 #432 | ecosystem: Environmental > Aquatic > Non-marine Saline and Alkaline > Saline | place...
CATATAGATTACCGCCGGTGTAATCTGCATATAGAGTCCATAATCCAGTAGCATCTCGGGTTACTTTTATGTCGATGTCACTGTTCTCAGTTTGATCATCTGTGCCATCTAATAGGAGAATAGGACCTCCGGTTTCCATTCTGTACAGAGCTATTTCATCTTTTGTGTTTCCTACTCTAATGAAGTATCCAAAGTTTGCAATATTAGGGTTAGCATTATCAGTCATTAGTATGAAATCAGTATAGTTAGCGGAACTTGTATTGAGTTTCATGTGTACTGTAAATCGCCACTCTACATCGGTACACATCGTATTGGGTGTGCTCAGGTAGAATATGTCATTGGATATGCTACTGTTGCTCCTTAGCTGCCCATTGTCGATGGTAAACTTGTCTGGATTTCCACTCCATGTGGGATTAGTGGTAAAGTCCCCATCACTAAAGTCGTCACTCAACTGACCTTGAGCCACATTCACCAGCAGTAGGGTCCATATGAAATAGAGGAGTCTCATTTTGTCGGAGAGATACGTGTTTTTAGTTCTTTATAAATACCTACAAAGGTGAGGTGATTTAGGGGGAACTCTAAGAATACATGAAGCACGCTGAGAAAGAAAAGTGCGGCTAACCCTAGTTTATAATCGTAAAAGTAAAGTGCTACAGACCCTGCCCAAATGCAAAGTGCGGTTATCAGTCGTGACTTTTTTATCTGATGCCAAGCGATTACCTTAGTCTTGCTAAACCAGTTGAGATAGTGATAGGTGTATGCGAATGCCATAAATATTTGCATCTTCAGAGCTATAGTAGATAGGGTAGTGCCTTGAGGTGTACGTATTAAATAATTACTAGGAGTAGCCCATCCCAATTGTATGGCTATCTCACCGCTTAAATCTATAAATCGACTCTCTCGCATAGCATCTAGCCAATAACCAGACAGGGCATAGTCTCTCATCTGAGGCCTGGAGTATACGATTAGAAAAAGTATGGATAAGAATACCATTAAAGAAGCATATCCACTGACGCTTTTAGATTTTAGTGCACCATAGAGAATAAATGCACCCGTAAAGATATATACGTGAATGACCGTGGGGAGCATTATCCCTACAATCATGGTGTATGCATTGATCCCATTTAAGAAATAGGCTAGGATAAGTCCCACAAGCATGAGTGGATATCTAAGTTTAGTTTTTTTGACGAAAGTCATCATCACTGCAGCATAGAATGCTAGGAATATAAAGCTCCGCTCGTACTCAAGAAGAAACTGAGCTACGGGTTTGAAAGCACTACTATTTATGGCTTCACTCCATTTTGCCGTGAGGCTAAAGTTAGGAAACTGATGGTAGGCAAAGCCAAAGGTCATCAGGCCACAGAGTCCTATGAGAATCCAGACGTCTTTTTTGCTGGTAGAGAAGTAGCTACGGTCATCTAGCCAGCCTATCTCTGTGAGGTAATGCAGCGGACCCAATACAGCGTAGGCGAGCAGAAAGACGTGAAAAGGGAGCTTGACAGCTAGGATGAATGAGAGTATCATTAAGCCAATATTGATAAGATCTAGCCGTTTTGCTTGCATGTAGTTGGACAAATCTAAACTATAAAAAGAGTGAGAACGTAGATAGAATGTTATTTCTTTGGTTTCAAGCGATACATTTGCTCACAAATCAACTAAATCTGAAATGAAAAAAATATCACAAATACTTCCATTGGTAGCCTTAATGCTGTTTTTAACTTCTTGCTGGCCACCCAATACAATCGTAGACAGAGAAGAGACAGCAAATGAAGCCTGGGCTAATGTGCAGTCTTCTTATCAGCGTAGACTGGACCTGATAGATAATTTAGTAAATACGGTGAAAGGAGCTGCTGATTTCGAAAAAGAAACATTTGTAGCGGTGACTAAAGCTAGAGCAGGAATACAAGAGCCTACTGAAGCCATGCTTGCAGATAAAGATCTTTTGGCAAAGTTTTATGCTTCGCAAAAACAGCTTCAAACACAGGCACAGATGATGTTTAATGTGTCAGTGGAGGCCTATCCTAATTTGAAAGCTACAGACGCATTCAGAGATTTTCAAGCACAGCTAGAAGGGACAGAAAATAGAATAAATGTGGCTCGAAATAGATTTAATAGTACAGTAAAAGGATACAATTCGTATATCCTTAAAATACCGGGAAGCTGGTTTGCTGGAGACAAAGAAAAGAGAAGTTATTTTGAGGCAAATCCTACCGCCGATCAAGCACCTAAGGTAGAATTTTAAGTGAGTTAAAGTAGAAATAAATTATGAGTTTTTGGAAGTGGGAACCACTCACCTCGTATGAGGAGAAACAAGTGCTAGAAGCGATAGCTGCTGCAGAGCTGAATACCTCTGGAGAGATACGTCTGCATTTAGATAAGTGGTGCAAGACCGATCCATTGTATAAAGCTCAAAACCTCTTTGGGCATCTAAAAATGGATCAAACTAAAGAGCGAAATGGAGTCCTGATTTACATCGCTAAAAAAGAGCAGAAATTTGCCATAGTAGGAGACACAGGTATTAACTCAAGGGTGCCAGTAGGCTTCTGGGATAGTGCGAATGAGCTGATGAAAGGGTATTTCGCAAAAGATGATTTAGTGGGCGGTATCTGTGCAGGTACAGCGGAAATAGGCGAGAAGCTCAAAGAGTTTTTCCCCTATCAGAGTGATGATACAAATGAACTTCCAAATGAGATAAGCTATGATTAGAAAGATAGTTGTACTAATTTTAATAGGGACCGTAAGTTTAGCCTGGGCTAAGAAAGTGCCAGAAGCTCCGAGCGATAGACGATGGGTGCAGGATTATGCCAATGTACTAGATGCAGATCAAGAGCTTTTTTTACTCAAAAAACTAAAGACTTACTTTGACTCTACGTCTACAGAGATAGTCCTAGTGACTGAGAATTCGCTGGAGGGAGATGACATATTTGACTATACGCACAGACTGGCTGAAAGTTGGAGTATAGGTCAAAAAGGTAAAGACAACGGAATATTGCTGTATGCAGCTATCCAAGATCGAAAAATGTTTATCCAAGTAGGCTCAGGAGCTGAAGGTGCATTACCAGATATATATGCCAAAAGAGTAATAGAAAATCAACTCAGTCCAAATTTCAAAAAAACGCAATATGGCAGAGGATTTCACGAAGCTACAGATGTAATAATTAGTCACCTAGAAGGAGAGTTTATAGCTGACCCAAGTAAAGGGCCAAGTGAAGGAATGCCCTCTTGGGTTATCATACTGATAGTGGTTATAATTATTGTCATATTCAGCAGTGGTGGTAATAATGGGCAGACGTATAACCGAAATACTTCCGGCAGAAGAAGCGGTGGCATGCCTTGGATAATTGGCGGTGGCCTTGGTCGAGGAGGCGGTGGCTTCGGAGGCGGAGGCGGATTCGGTGGTGGTTTCGGCGGTGGAGGTTTTGGTGGCGGAGGAGCCGGAGGAAGCTGGTAGGATGTTAGATATCTTATTTATAGACATAGAGACCGTACCTCAGCAGAGTAGTTACCCTGCACTAAGTCCTAGATGGAAAAAGCTGTGGGATCACAAAGCAGCTCGATTAGCTAAAGACGACGAAACCCCAGAAGAACTGTATCCACGTGCAGGCATTTATGCTGAGTTTGGTAAGGTAATTTGTGTTTCAGTAGGATTTATCACCGAGACGGGCGGCCAGCGTAATCTGAGAGTAAAGAGTTTTAGTAGTGATGATGAGCATGAGCTACTGAGTGAGTTTTGTGACCTGCTAGACAATGGGTATTTCGCTAAGACACATTTTCTGTGTGCACATAATGGCAAGGAGTTTGATTTCCCATACCTGTGCCGTAGAATACTCGCCAATAAGATACAAATGCCAGACATATTGGACCTGTCAGGCAAGAAGCCTTGGGAGGTGAAGCACTTAGATACGATGCAGTTATGGAAGTTTGGAGATTTTAAAAATTACACGTCTCTTGATCTGTTAGCTGCACTATTTGAGATCCCATCGCCTAAAGATGATATAGACGGTAGTAGGATAAATGCTATCTACTACTTAGAAAATGACCTTGCTAGAATACAGCACTACTGTGAAAAAGATGTAGCTACTGTAGCCAGCGTATTCTTAGCCATTAATGGTCACCAAATATTAAAACCGGAAGAGATAATACACCTATGATAAAAGCCATATATCCAGAAAACTGGAACGGAGAGTATGAACTGATAGATTCTGGAAACGGAATGAAGCTGGAAAAATATGCCAGTCATATACTCGCCAGACCAGAGCCACAGGCTATTTGGAGTCCTAGACTGAGTAAGGCAGAGTGGGACGGTATGCAGACAGGATCATTTGCTCAGGAAGGCAGTCACAAAGGGCAGTGGAATCTCAAAGGTCAGAATAAGCCGTGGTTTATTAAATATGGAGTATTCGACTCTTCCATTAAGATGAAGCTTAATTTCACGCAGTTTAAGCACATCGGGATATTCCCAGAGCAGGCGGCTAATTGGGATTATATCTATGAGAAGAGTAAAGTCTTCAGAGGTGGAGCTAGCGTCTTAAATTTATTTGCATATACCGGCGGAGCATCTCTAGCGGCTAAAGCGGCAGGTGTAGATGTGGTCCATGTAGACTCTATCAAGCAGGTAGTGAGCTGGGCAAATGAGAACCAAGAGCACAGTAAGTTTAAGGATATACGCTGGGTGGTAGAGGATGCACTCAAGTTTGTGAGTAGAGAAGTAAAAAGAGGAAGACAGTATCAGGGAATAATACTGGATCCTCCTGCCTATGGCATAGGGACTAAAGGAGAGCGATGGAAGCTAGAAGAAAAGCTAGGAATGCTTTTAGGACAAGTAGCTCAAATACTTGCTCCTGACGGTTTTCTGGTGCTCAATGTATATTCACTAGGCTTATCACCCTACATTATTCAAAATCTGATGGAAGACCATTTTCCAGACCGTAAAGTAGAGATCTCTGAGTTGTGTCTAAAGTCACGCAGTGGACAGATATTACCGCTGGGTATCGTAGCTCGGATATAGAACGTCTTAACTCTACAGCCGACTATTTTACTGCATATTCCGACCATAGATTTTTAAAAATAGTAGAATAGATACGTTGGGATTAAGTCATTTATACTTTGTGATTGGGGATAAAGAGACCTTTTGTCTGATTCCTTGGTCTTAAAAGCATATTTTCGTAGCAATTAATGAGGCAAGGATTCTTTATATTCATTTTGGTGTGCATCAGTGTATTTACGTATGCTCAGCAACCTACTGTATCCGCCTCTGATGTGACGTTTTCTACTACCTACTGCTCGCAGACTACAGTGAGTTGGTCGAATGGTAACGGAGCCTCCCGCATAGTGGTAGCTTCTAAAGGATCACCTTTTTCCAGTCTGGTGGCTGATCAGTTTTACTTAGCAAACAGTAGCTATGGCTCAGGACATGATTTTACGACTACCGAGTTTGTGGTATATAACGGGACAGCTAGTAGTGTAACAGTCAGTAATCTAGAAAAAAATACAACCTATTACTTCGCCGTTTTTGAGTACAATGGATCAGGAACTACTTTTTTTTACCGCACTACGGGTTATCCCGAGTCTAGTGTGACTACCGCAAACTTGCAGACAGACTTTAGCATAAATGATCCTTATCAATGTATAAACGGTAATGAGTTCACCTTTACCCCGAATGTAACAGTAGGCGGTGCCGCAGCTTTAACCTACAGATGGAAGTTTGGTGATGGCAGTACGTCTAACGTAGCTATACCCTCACATACGTATACAGCCAAAAACATGTATAACGTGGAACTTACTGTATCATCCACTCAGTGTGAGGATGTAGTGGTAAGGCCTGATACCGTGGCCCCTAAGCCAGATGTTTCTTTCGTATTGGACCCTGCGGTAGCTGGTAATACGAGAGTACAGTGCTTTCTAAATCCAGATGGGAGTAGTAATTACTATAAGATTCAGAATACATCTAACTATGGATACCTCGCTACAGGATTTTCATTTACTGAAAAAAAATGGGACTATGGTGATGGAATAGTAGATTTCAATACCAATGATAATTTCATAGATCACAGTTATGCAGAACCCGGATTCTATGAGATAAAATTTGTGGTGTCTAATTCTTTTAATAACACAGAATACTGTACAGATTCTGCTAGTCTGCTCGTGGAGGTGAGACCTAGACCGATAGACAGCACGCTGCTTTCATTGGACTCTATACAATGTGAAAACCAAAACTTGTTCAATTTTGAATATGGTACTTTAGATCCTACTATTATGACTTCTTGGAGTTTTGGAGATGGGAACTCTATGAATGGTAACACGGTGACACATAGCTATGCCAGTGTAGGTGCATACGAAGTCACTCTGGAGGCTACAGACGCAACAGGATGTTATGATAAATATACAGATTTTGTCCGATTAGTTTCTGAGCCTGCCAATGATTTTTCAGGGCTTGGGCCTACATCGTGCCTGGGGTACGAAGCGATACAGCTCACTCCGCTCGTAGTAGGAGGTGAGTGGATAGGAAACGATGTAGATGCTAGTGGTGTGTTTTCACCAGTCACTTTAGGAGCTAATGAAGTAGCTTATGCCATAGAGGCGGAAGGGTGTAAAGATACGGTGACCAAGACGGTGATAATCTATGAAGTGCCTTTATTTTCTTTAGGACCAGATACCAGTATCTGCATAGGTACGTCATTTACGAAACGAGTAGATAAAGAAAATACCACAGTAATCTGGAGCACAGGGGATACAGACTCATTTACGGATGTATCCAATGCAGGAATACTATGGGCACAGCGTACAGCGAATGGATGCTTACATAGAGATACTATGCGAGTGAGTGTGATCACTGAACCTTCCATAGAGCTAGGACCAGACACGCTACTGTGCGGAGGTGGACGAAAGCTAGTAGATGTGATAGCATCCGAAGCTACGTATACTTGGAGTGACGGATATACAGGTGGAGGTACGCGTACTATTACGTCCACAGGTATGTATAGTGTAGTGGTGGACAATAAGTGTGGAACAGCTTCTGATGCTATAGAACTGGAGTTTTTGCCGTATGCATGCGACATCTTTATGCCCAATGCGTTTTCCCCTAACGCAGATGGACTGAATGATGTCTTTAGACCTTCAGGTACTATCATTATGAAGGCTATGGAGGTGTATAGTAAATGGGGAGAGTTGTTGTATGCTAGTACAGGAGAGGACTTTGCCTGGGATGGCTATGCCAATGGTGTACGTGCACAGCAGGGTGTATACTTTTTCATCATACGCTATGAGAAACCAGAAGTGATAGGAGTGACTCCTATCACGCTATCGGGTAAACTTCAACTGGTGTATTAAAACCAAAAAAACTTAAATGCTTTTTCGAAGGCTCACTCGGATAGCCGGATTAAATATAGTAATCTTGGGCAGTGACGAGGTAGTAGAAGTGATAGGTATCGGTATTCTGATACCAGCTGCTAGAGTCACTTTAGGGAGTACCTCATAAGTGAAATCTGAGCCAAGAGACAGATTAATGTGGTAGGGTCTGTTGTCTATTCCTAAACTGTCTTTGATCACCTGAGTGAAGTCATTTCTAATGGCAAAACCTTCTGTAGTTACTTTGATATCTCCATTTACTAGATAGTATAAGCCCAGGCCACCATTTAATTCAATTGCCGACTTATTTGGCATTTTACGCAACGCAAGAACTTTATTGTATAAGAACTGTGCACCTACGTATTGTTGCCTATACTTGAGATAAGCTACTTTAGTGGAGCCTTGGGATAAGTCTCTTATTTCCGGAAGCTGTGGATGTATTACATCTAAAAACTGAAGATCATTCTGTACGAGCAGCATGTTGGTTTGATAAAAGGTAGGAATCACACTAAAACTTTGGTATCTGTCTATTTGCTTTCGGATCTCTATCCCTATAGATAAGCTCACATTATTACTTTGAAGAGCTTGAAGTGAGTCTGAGCTACTCTGCGGAGTAGCTCCTATTCTGGCCATATTATAAGCAGGTTCGGCTAGTATGCCTATAGATACTTGAGCTTTTGCTTCTATAGCCAAAAGGCATAAAGTGAAAACAACTATTTTTTTCATGAGTTACGAAGTAAACTATAAAAACGATAAGAAAGTACACAAGCAGATAGAGTCAGACCTATACTTAGGCCTAACCAGATACCATTCACTCCGTGCCAAAATACAGTAGTATCAGAGGTATGAGACATCAGGTACCCTAGCGGCATGGCTATGATCCAGTAGGCTATGAAAATGAGTAGACTCGGTACTTTTACATCTGCTACCCCACGTAAGATCCCTATGGATATGGTCTGTATACCGTCACTCAGTTGGAAGATGGCAGCCAGTATAAGAAGCTGTGAACCCATTAAAACAACTCTAGGTTCGTCCGTGAAAAGCTGGGTTAGCAGCGTATTGAAAAAGAAGAAAATACTGGCAAATACAATCATTACTATAAGACCTATTACAAGTCCAGCTTTCCCAAAGTTTTTGACATTCGTAGTATTGCCATTTCCATACGCTTTGGCTACACAGATACTGCTACCCGCAGAGATGCCTCCTGCGAACATGTAGGTAAGAGAAGCTAAAGTAATGGCGAGGTTATGGGCAGCTAGCTCCTGAGACCCTAGCCAGCCTGCCATGATAGCGGCACCCGCAAAGGCCCCTACTTCAAAGAAGTACTGTAAGCCAGTAGGAAAACCTATCTGCCATATTTTTCTAAAAAATGTAATGCGTGAAAAATCGGTAAATGAACGAATGAAGGATCGAGCAATTATAGGTACTTTATCTGAGCGAAGCATGAGCCACAGCATGCTCACTGCTAGAAATATCCGCGAGATTATAGTAGCATATCCAGCTCCATTGAGGCCGTATGCCGGGAAGCCAAATTTGCCAAAAATGAGTACCCAGTTTAGGAATACATTAAGAGCTAGAGCTGCCAGTGTGATTACCATTCCACCGAAGGTGAAACCAAATCCATCACAGAGATTTTTAGCAAAAAAGAAGATGAGCATGGGAGGCATAGACCACATCAGCAGTGTGAGGTATGGTGTAGCTAGAGCGGCTACATCTGCCGTCTGTCCGAATACGTGAAACTCCTGTATGAAGACATATGTGACCAGGGTAGTGACTAAAGCTAAACCTACGGTGATCAAAGCACTATCTCTCGCTAGTAAATTATAGGAAGAAGTTTTATTCTTTCCTTGCAGCATACCTACTATCGTAGCAAAGGCCATAGTCACTCCCATAGGAAATACGGCCACTAAAAAGAAAATACTATTGCAAATTCCGGCAGCAGCTAGTTCCTTGTAGCCCAGCTGACCCACGAGCGTATCAAAAAAGCCAGTGAACACCATACCTAGTTGACCGATGATGATAGGCCAGCTTATCTTGATTATATCTTTGTAGTATTGATTCACTGTAGAGTAGAAATATATGACGGCAAAGGAACTCTAAAAATCACTTAGTTGTGCTAAGTAGAGCAGGTATAAGTTTAGAAAGTAGTGCAACTATAGCCTGAAGTAGTGGTCGTCTATGGGAAGGCTGCAGGTTATCAGCAGCAGTGATTCTGTATAGGTAGGTTGGACGTTTTGGGTAGGTTTACATCTTGAGGAGATATTCCCTAGAAAGTCTTTAGCCTTGATAGGCACCTGATGAGTAGGTGAGCTCGTAGCTATGAGTGTATATTTCGAATACGATTCCGAAGGGATCCTGAACATAAACCATTTTATATGGTTTTTCGTTGGGATAGTATTCCCTGATTGGCATTCTTTGTTTCCCTCCGTGCTCCACTATCTTTTTTGTCAAATTTTCAATGTCTGGATCTTGAACACAAAAGTGAAAAAGTCCTGTGTTAAAGGGATTAAATTCGGGTGCTTCTTTAACTCCGTGGGGAAAAGAAAACAATTCGATACCTATTCCATCGGAAGTAGATAGATGGGCAATTTCAAAATACTCCCAATCATCACCAAAAACATCCATACACATCTGTCCGATTGCAGTATCGCTTTCCTTCTGAACTTTTGATGGAGACATAATCACATACCATCCCATGACTTCTTCGTAAAACGTGACTGCTTTATGTATATCTGGAACAGTAATACCAATATGTGAAAATGATCGAGGGTACTTTGCGTTATTCATTATTTGTCGTGTGTAATTTAGTGCAAGGTTAGCTTAAAGTGGAGTGAAATAAGGGGTAGCGGTGGCTATTTGTTTATCCCTTTTATTATTTTTTTAGGTCTATTTCTGCGTAAGTGTGAAACTGGCAAAGAGCCACTTCATTCAGAGCCTTTCTGTCACAATCTCTCCAAATACACGGTTGGGTTTACAGACCTATTAGCCTTTCAGCTGAGTGGCTAGAGTTTTAGCTAATGCTAGTGTTTTTAATCAAAATCGGCCTCTATTTTGGTTAAAGTTGACATGTCTTTATTCAGATACTTTATACTGATTTTCGGTGGAATAGAAATTTCAATACAAGTTTCGCTAAAAACTAATGTGTCAGAAGATAATTTCCCCTGAAACTCATTTGACATAACCAATGCTTTAAAAATTAAGTTAAACATTTTCTTGTCGGAATATAATTCAAGTATCTGCTTGGTTTCTTCTTCACTAAGCTCCTTAAATCTACTGAAATGTATTTCTATTGATGGAGGAATGGAGACTCCAATAATGAGTCTATTTGTTTTATATCCTGCTTCTTCAATTAAGGGTAATACGTCAAAAACATCTTTTACATAATCTACAAACTTATGTTTAGTATGGGTTCCAATATCTCCAATTTTGGAAAGTCCATTTTTGAGTTGATTTAATATATGCTCAGAACTGTCAGTTATTTTTTTTGAGGTTTTTTTCATAATGATTCTGTTCAATTATCTGTAACGTGAGTCTATGCGTAGTCCCCAATTTTTTTGGGGATTTCGTCATACATAGTGTTAGCATTTGTTACTCTTTATCTAGGATGTCTTTCACCTTGTTCTCTAATTCTTTTTTGTTGGGTAAGTACAATTGGTATTCTCCTACAGCCAGTTTGTTGCTCACGCTAGCCGTAGCATATTCTACAAATATGTCATCCTTCTCTGAAGCTAGAATTATTCCGATGGTTTCATTGTCTGTTTCTCCAGCTATTTCTTTGTTGAAGTAGTTTAAATATGTAATCATTTGCCCAACGTCTTTATGCTCTACTTCGTTTACTTTTAAATCTATAATCACAAAACACTTTAAGATGTAGTGGTAGAAAACCAAGTCCACAAAGTTGTGCTTGTTGGCTAGCGTAATTCTGTATTGTCTACCTACAAAGGCAAAACCTTTACCGAGTTCCAGTAAAAAACTCTGTAAATGATCTATAAGTTTAGTTTCTAGTTCGTTCTCTGAGTAGAGATTTCCTTCTGGTATCCCTAAGAACTCAAAAACATAGGGTTGTTTTAATAATTCCTTTTCATCTGATGGGTTATGCCCTGACTTTGCTAGTTTTAGAATTTCATTTTTGTCTTTGCTTAATGCTATTCTGTGGAATAGGCCAGTTTTCTTTTGCCGTCTCAGCTCACGGATAGACCAATTTTCTATGACCGTCTGATTTTCGTAGAAGGCTCGTTCTGTATCATCTTTTAGTTTTAGTAATTCGTAGTAGTGTGACCAACTCAAAAAGTGTGACGTTGTCACACCTTTTGGGTATTGGAGATAAAACAGACGCATATACACTAAGCCGCTTCTACTAAAACCCCTGCCATACTCTATAGTTAAGTCTTTAGATAACTGATCTAGTAACGCTTTACCATATTCAGCCTTTATATTTCCTTCTTGCTCATACTCTACTATATACTTTCCTGTATTCCAGTTAGAAAGAGTAAGCTCTGCATTAATTGCCTTTACAGCATCTTGTCTAGCTTGGGTGAATGATAAACCGATCTTGTCTATCAGCTCCTTGTACTCTTTATTTTGGGCTAAACTTTTCATTTGTAAATGATTTGAACTTGGTGTGACACTGTCACACTTATTTGAAAACAACAAAGATATTAAAACTCTCACTGCTGTGAGAGTTTTGATTGGTCTTGTCTTTTATTGTTTTCAAAGGTGTCGAATTCGGCACCTTTGAAATTCATGTTATGTAAATGTTTTATAAGGAGTACAGCTAGTTTACTTTTTCAAAATAAAAATTTAAGTCGAAATTAAACCATAACTTTATGTTAACCAATAACGATTTTTTGGCAATCATTTGATACCCTGCTTTCCCCATAGGATAGGAATAAGTCAAGTCTATCTGTGATTCGAAAAATGCGTCTTCAAACTCATAGGTTCCATCTCCCCAAGTTCTGCTTTTGAAGGTGCCATTATCGAAAAGTCTTAAAGTGTCAACTCCATTTTGAATGGGACTCGGACCTTCAAGCGTTGGTTCTGTATTGTTATTTACATATTTACCGATAATACTACTTTCTGGAATATAGTTTTTCCAAACTAGGAAGATTACGAGTAATCCAATTCCTATGATGAGTCTGTTTTTTTTCATTTTAATTAATGCTAACGTTCAATATATAGGGCGTAGGGGAGAGGAATCGCAGTTAGTTTTTAGACATCTCTTAGCCAAATGTAAACATTTTCTGTTGAAATTTTATTTTTCCAATAGCCAAATTTTACATTTGGCGGTCTTAAGTTAATCTCTGCCCTTTCTAAAACTACAAACCTCCCTATGAACTATATATAGTGTTGCACTAATCCCGCGAAGCGGGAGGATTCTTCCTACTTCGCAGTAAATTAGCGACTTTTGTTTTGCAAAAAACAAAGATGACACGATTTAAAAAAAATCCCAGACCTTAATACAGG
>Ga0136555_1000706_pt1 | contig 12784 bp, 4 predicted proteins | sample AntRauTorckE5432_FD_104927 | JGI IMG/M metagenome (GOLD analysis project Ga0136555, IMG submission 104927) | Saline lake microbial communities from Rauer Islands, Antarctica - Metagenome Torckler E5 #432 | ecosystem: Environmental > Aquatic > Non-marine Saline and Alkaline > Saline | place...
AATATACTAGTCCAGACGAGGTAGCTGTGTGTAACTTGGCATCTCTGGCACTTCCTAGATTTGTGACAGATGGTCAATTTGATTTTGATAGGTTATATGAAGTGACCTACCAAGTGACCAAGAACCTAAATAAAGTCATAGACCACAATTATTATCCAGTAAAAGAAGCCGAAAATTCGAACGTAAAGCATAGACCAATAGGTATCGGCGTACAAGGACTGGCAGATGTATTTCTCATGCTACGTTTACCCTTTGAGAGTGACCTAGCCAAAATACTGAATAAGAACATCTTTGAAGCCATCTACTTTGCTGCTATGACTGCTAGTAAGGACCTTGCAAAGGAACTAGGTAGTTACACTTCATACGAGGGTTCTCCGGTATCTAAAGGAGTATTCCAATACGATATGTGGGGAGTGACACCGTCTGATAGATGGAACTGGGACGAACTAAAAGAGCAAGTAGCCAAGTACGGTATTAGAAACTCGCTATTGCTAGCTCCTATGCCTACCGCTTCTACTTCTCAGATATTTGGAAACAACGAATGTTTTGAGCCCTACACTAGTAATATTTACACACGAAGAGTATTAAGTGGTGAGTTTATCGTGGTCAATAAGCATTTGCTAAAAGACTTAGTAAGTCTAGGACTTTGGAATAATACGATGAAGAATAACATCATAGCCGCCAATGGTTCTATCCAACATATCCCTGAGATACCTGCTGATATCAGAGAACTATACAAAACAGTATGGGAAATAAAGCAGCGAAACCTAATAGATATGTCTGCTGATAGAGGAGCGTATATATGCCAGTCTCAGTCGTTAAATCTATTCGTAGATACGCCGAGCACCTCTAAACTGACTTCTATGCATTTTTACGCTTGGAAAAAAGGGCTTAAAACAGGAATGTATTACCTCAGATCTCAGGCAGCCACACAGGCATTTCAGTTTACTGTAGAGAAGCAGGCTACAGAACAAGTAGATGCTGTGATACCTGAGGCAGCAGCCGTGGTAGAAGCGAGTAGTAGTGATAGTGCAGATGCTATAGTCCCATCCCAACTGGATGGACCAAGCTGTGATATGGATGAAGGCTGCGTAAGCTGCGGATCCTAGTACATACTAACTTCATACCCATAAAAAGGACCCCAGAGATAAACTCTCTAGGGTCCTTTTTTTTGTTACATCTTTATATTTTCACTCTGCCCCTTCAAACTCTGCGAGAGGCCTCTATACTTTCTTATATCGACATGGTTTCTCTATTTTGACACATCAATTATTTAAAAGTCTTACTGTCAACAGAGTTATTTTGTACCAGCTTTGTAAACCCAGCTCTCCAAGTATTTTTTCGCCTCTTCAGTATAGATCTTATTAGATTCGTCTCTATTATCCGCCAGCGGATAACAAAGTTTATAAAACCCTTCTTTACCTTTGATAATCATAGCATTAGGATAATTGTTGTCTCTATAATTATTAAGTCGTTTGAAGTTTTTGATAGAATACAAGACAATATAATATCCCGATACCTTATCGGTATCGAAGTAACCTTTATTCATATCATCAGGACTAAACTCCTCATTGGAATGCAATACAGTTGTATTCTCCGCAACCCTCGGGTTCTCTGCTACTAAGTATGGTACTTTAATAGTATCAGGCTGATTTACTACTTCCGTACTTCTAAGTTTAGTGTTTCGTGAGCTAAAGTAATAAATATCATCTGTTCCTCCTCTGTTTGAGCTAAAATACCCAAACCCTTTGCCAGAGGACATGTACATTCCAAAATCATCATATGATGAGTTTATAGGTGACTCAATTTCCAGTGGTGCCTCAAACGAGTCCTTACCTATCTTGCATTTAAATATATCTAACCCTCCATAGCCTGGACGCCCATCGGTAGAGAAGTACAACATATCTCCATCCATCATCTGCTGTTGCATAGGGAAAACTTCATTACCAGCAGTATTTACACCTGAACCTAAATTTCTAGGTGTACCCCAACTACCTGCAGTTTTATTTGCTACATATAAGTCATATCCTCCATTCCCAATATTTATATCACTAGAAAAAAACATTGTTTTCCCATCCTTTGATATGGCTGGATATGCAGTATTAACTTGGTCAGAAAACAGGTCAACTATTTCAGGTTGAGACCATTTAAAACCATCAAATCGGGAAGTGTAAATTCCAAGAGTGTATTGAGTCTCTTTACTAGAAAAGCTTTTTTGTGTTTTTTGGATATTGGCAGTAAAGTAAACTGTTTTTCCAGAGAGAGTATAACTAGCCACCCCTTGGTTATAGATTCCAAAATTTAATCTAGCAACCTCCTGTGCTTCGCTAGCATGACTCATATCTATATTATTAGTAGCAAAAAGGCCTGCACCATACTCACCTGCTACCTCTACGTGGGAAGTGGATGACTGCGGTCTATTAGATGTAAATACCAAGTAACCATCTGGATGTACAAATGGGCTATAATCTGCATACACATCTGAGTTTGCTTGTATAGGAGCGATATGAATAGAAGAGCTGCTACTACCTTTTACTAACTTTTGACAAAAACCTATGTATCCATTTGCATCTTCCGCTTTGTCAGCTAATTCGCCCCAAGTCTCATATAAGCTTGCTGCTTTTGTATATCTTTGCTGGATTTGTTGAGTTTGTGCATAGGTGAAAATAACTTCAGGATCTTGACTACCTGCAACCATTAATTGCTCCAAGTACAACTCACCCTTTAAGTAGTTTTTGAGTTTCACATGTGCTATAGCAAGTTGCTTTGTGACCAACTTCCGTTTAACGTCGTTTCCTAATATCTCTTGATCTTCGAGTGCTTGCTCAAAAATATCAATAGCCATAGTAAAATTCATTTTAGCCATGTAGGCATTCCCTTTTTCTATATAGTTGATAGGTGCCTTTGCAAGAGCCCCAAAAGCAAATAGTACTGCGATACTGAGTTGAATTAATCTTGTCATACCTTAGAAAAATCTTAAAGAGTTAATCGTATTAATTTTTTTATCTTTGATAGTAAACAGCAACGAAACTTCTTGCGAACTACCTAGGAATCCTGCTATAGCTTGTTGGGATATCCCTCCGGCATAGCTGAACTGTATAACCTTGTTCAATTTCGCACCCATCATAACTCCGTATTGAGCTCCTGTCTTATAATACGGCCCGAACCATATCTTATTTTTGTAAGACGCCATTAGATTAATATCCATCTGGTTGTTGCCGTCTTTGTGCATTCGTGTTAAAATATAAGAGTTAAACCACCAATTTTTTGACATTTTATGCTCGTGACCCATAGATAAAAATATAGGCATTTCACTCAACCCTAATTCTGTATTTAAATCTCCATTTACAATAGAAGATTGCTTGAACCAAGCAGGAGCCGATACACTGATATACGTATTTTCAGTATTAAAATAAGCCCCGATACCGCCATTATACCCAAATCCACTAATAGGTGACTTGAATCTGTCATCTCCTTCTGAACCTGTAGTTAACTTATTATTATCAGTGCTCACATTTACTGCGGTACCTTGCATACCAAATACAAGTGTAGATTTTTTAAACGACAATCGATAAGCATACATTGCAGTTACTTCAGTATTGGACTGCACACCAAGACTAAACGAGGTTGCATTGAATCCTAGACTACCCTTGGTCAGCCCTATAGGTGATGAAAAATGTAGAGCTCCCAGTTTTGGTGAAGAGTTAATTCCTGTTAATTGACTGTTTAATAAAAGACCTGCTTTTACTTTAAAATCTTTACCAGCACTTGCAGGGTTTATCAATTGCTGATTAAACATATAGTGATTGGCCTGATATCCTACTTGTGCATTCAAGTGAAAGGCAAAAGTGGTTAAGATTATGATTACGTATATTCTCATTTTACTTTATCTTTTAATAACAAAAAAACCTTTTTGAATGCGGGATACTCCTTGCCCTAAATCTAAGTAGTAGAAGTAGGTATCTGCTGGCAGCTGTACCCCTGAATAATGTCCTGTATTCCCTATTCCAGACCACGTATTATCATACGCTGTCTGCTCATATACCAGCTTGCCTAGTTTATCCATTACTATAAATTCACTTTCCGGATAGCTCTCTATACCCAGCAAGATCAGATTATCATTTACCCCATCGTTATTGGGCGTAAATAGAGTCGGAATTTCAATCTCTATTGCCTGTTTTACCTCTATAATTTTGAATACACTGTCTGAACATCCAAAAGTATCCGAGACCATCAATTGGAACGTATAGTACCCTAGGTCAGGTGGATTAAAATCGCCTGAGGCAGTATTAGGTGAAACTAAATATTCATCAGGAGTCCAAGTGTATGCATAGTCTCCTGTTCCTCCAGTAGCTGCTCTTTGGTAAACTAAAGACAAAGGAGTGGTAGGAGTAAAAAAGAGTGCAGTATCTATTCCAGGAGTCGCGTATATAAAAGGATGGACAACAATATTCACAGTATCGTTAATTGGCTGGGCACAAACATTATCTGCTGTCCAAACGAACGTATTCGTTCCTGCTTCTAAGTCATAAATTCTAGAAGCACCTGCTTCTGCTACATCTATAATTCCTACTCCTTGAACTAAAGACCATACCCCGAATACATTTTTCACTTCCAATGCATCCAGAAACAAATCTGTTCCACACAAGGATGTATCTTTTCCAGCAAAAGTCTCCGTAATAGGAACTACCCTAGTGATAGTAACTTCATCAAAGAATGAAACACACGCACCATTATTTGCATTCCATCTAAAAATATTTTCACCTGGGGCTAAAGAAATTAATTTGGTAGAAGCATTGGTTTTTTGGATTATGTTGGCGTACCCTTTTATAGTTGTCCAAGAACCTGTTCCGTAGATCAAGGAAGTAGCTGACATAAAAATAGTAGAGTCACATATTACTGAATCTGCTCCTGCAAAAGGGAATTCTCCTACTGTATCTTTTTTAATAATAACATCGGCATATTCATCTATACAACTGGGATGTGATACTGTCCATCTAAACTTATTATTTCCTGCAGTCATACTCGATACCGAAGTATTGGGGTTTAGTGGATTTGCAATAACACCACTTCCTGTAATTCTGCTCCAAGCTCCTACTCCTGTAGAAGGAGTAATACCAGAAAGAATCTGAGAAGATTGACAAGTCCTATCGTCCGAACCTGCATTTGGTAAATCATCAGATACAACTACCGTAATGGCCCTTCTTTGAATAGTGAGCAAAGGGAAATCTGGGTGGCTTATTTTACACGAATAAACGCCAGCATCAGATGGCAATATGCAGTCAAAGTCTAGAATGGCCAAAGTATCTCCACTTAACGACTGACCATTTTTGTACCACTGATAAGCGATATTTGGTACAGCAGTGTCTGTACTGGTCTCTAACACAAGCTGTCCTCTGTGCATTGCAAACATTGTAAGTTTCATTTCTACACTGTCCTGATTAGCATATTCTAAGTCGCTTTGATTTTTATAGGCATATAGATGTTTAAAAGTAAGACTATTACCACTCAAAAAAAGTTTCTCAGCATTTATATTGTTTGGGATACCTTTAATACGATTGTTAGACAAGTTCACAGTCCCCAATGCATGATTAGTAGGAAAATCGCTCGAACTGATAGAACCCCTCAAATTATTATTTGGTAATATTATATCCCAAACCAAATTCGCTTTTAAAGATATGCCATTCCACGAATTAAGAGATGTTGTGTTCCAGTTATTATCATCTAGCCAATTATTCCCCTCAGTGACCGTGTAAAAAGATCTCAGAGCCAAAGAGTCTTGTGCTCTTGTCTGACCATATGATATGCAATTTAGGAATAAAAATCCCATCATAAAAGTACGCTTCATTTCAAAAGCGAAATTAGGTAATAATCCAACAAAAAAATCGCATAAATATTGATTTTGCACGCACTATTGATTAGCTTCTAGTTAAATCATTATTAGTGAGCACTTTAATCCTAACATTAATCAGAAAAATATTTGCACTCTAACTTGTTTAACAAAATAAAAAAACGGGCAATTGAAATTTTATTTATTTTCGCTGGATAATATGAATATATCTTCTAGTCAATTCAAACACTTTTTATTTTTAGCAGCTTCCGCATTTTTGTCAATAAATTTTGCGAGTGCTGGTCATGATCACTCCTACAATGCTAATGGATCTGATTATAATTTGACCTTTTCTTATTCTAATGGGTTTACTAATTATTGTAGTTGTAGTAATAATAGTACAATTATCACTGGCCGCAAAACGAGTCACTTTGATGTAAATTCTTGGTTTACATTATCAGTTGCAGGTTCAACAGGTTCAGGATCCAAAGTTATTCCTTGTGGACCAAGTCAAACACGTACATTTTACACTACTTGGCGTTATTCGGGTCGAAAACCAGTTATATCATGTCTGACAGACGAATCTTGTGGAGCAAGCGTAAATTCTAATAGTCCTATTACTGCATCCACCGCATCAATTAAAAAACCAACAAACGTTCAAGCAACAGATGAGGTAAGTGATAATTATATTGACATATCTTGGGATAAAGGATCTGATATACCCGATGCATCCCTAAAGTACAAGATATATGCAGGCACGAATTTAATAGCTACTGTGGCAGGAACTAATAGGTCATACAGGCATGTTAATCTGACTCCAGGAACTACATCGACCTATAGAGTGACCACTAGTACTATTTATTGGGGTGGACATGAATCTAGCAAATATTCCAACGGTGCATACGACGTAGGTTCTACTTTTTCCATGAATCTTCAGGCATCTGATGCTGCATATACTGGTAGAACAGTTTTACGCTGGAATGACGTAAGTACTCAAGCAGAAGAAATAGAAGTAAGCAGGATAGATCAAGGTGTAACTACCCAGATAGGTGTAGTCAGCAAGTACGCGAGAAGTTTTAGTGATTATGACGGCATACCTGGATACACATACAATTATAAAGTGATTCCCGTAAAAACAGGAGCATCATTTATTGCAGATAATAATGATGGCAGCAAAAAAGTAAATGGCCAAATAAAGGGTAAAGTGTTAAGCACCCAGAATGCAGGCGTATCAGGCGTCCAAGTAAATATTACAGCATCCGTTGATGTGAATGGAACTGCCCAAACTGAAACATACTTTGCAACAACGGATGCGTCTGGTTACTATGAGATACCTGATATTTACTACTACAAAACTGCGACCTATAGTGTTACGCCTACAAAATCTGGACATAAATTTGATCCACCTACACTTAGCCGTAAATTGGATATGGACAATCCTAAGGTAACTAATGTTGACTTCACGGATACTACCGTATTTACTGTAAAAGGCAATATAGCGTACCCCATAAGAGGATCAGGCTCTACCAATGAATGTGGCATTCAAGGAGTCCGAATATTATTAAATAATAATGAGATAGTTCAAACGGACTTGAACGGAAATTTTGCATTTGTAGTGCAAGACGAAGGCACATACAATATTAAACCCGTATACAAACACCATCATTTTGACCAAAGTGATATCGATGTAAATATACTTGAAGATGTTTTAAATCTAAAGTTTCACGATATAGAACAGGATACACTCAAAATTGTAGCCCAAGGTGGCTGCGAATCTAGCTTGGGAAACAGTGTAGAACTCAGGATACGCTCTACAAAAGACCCTGCATGTTATGATACGACTATTAATACAGATGCAAATGGTTACTTCGAACTCCTTCTTGCATCACGAGAATATAAGGTCGAAGTAATAGATCTCAATCCGGTTAACAGTAATATAATAAGCCAAATCGGTTTTAAAAAGATAATAGTTGATCTTACAGTAAGAGATTCTGTAGAACTATTTGATACCGCTTATACCATAGATACTGCAGCAGCTTACACCTATACTTTACCTAACGGAGATATCAAGTCATTTGATGCGGTTTATGATACTACAGCAATAACTATTTCCTCCATCAACAAGGATATAGTGGGTGAAGCAAAATTCACTTACCACGCACCTCTAGAAATAGCTATAAACTGGGATGATGCCGCTGAGAGATTAGTTTGTATGCCAAAAGACGGAGGTGGAAACGAGTCTGTTCCTTTAATGGAAAAAGGAGGCTATTATGGTATTACTATAGATGTAACTGAAAACAATAAGACCTGCCCTGTAAAAGAAGGTCATCTGGACATTTATGATTATATAAGTGACAGAGATAAAAATGTTCAGACACTGCCTATTATAAATGGAAGGGTCGAATATATTATTCGCGCTTCTGACCCTAAAATTGCAGGCGGGGGTTTGCATCCGAATCAAAAATTATTTTATTCAATAGCCAAAGTAGGATTTCTAGATCCTGTGGGAAATGAGAAATGGGTTCTAGTAACAGGATCGCAAGCTCGCGATAAGACTTTCACAACCCGTTCAGCAGGGATTCCTTTTGTAGTATTGCACGACCCTCCTGGTGATCAGAGTTATGCGTATATTAAGGAAGGTTCTGTAGTGAGCCATTTCTTGAATACAGAATCAGTAGTAGGCGGATCAGGCGGATTAAAAACTGAAATAAAAATTGGTGCCGCCATAACAACTCCGTTTAGCAAAACAAAGCTTGGCATAAGTGTAGATGCAGATATAAGAGGTGGTAGAGATAATAATAATAAAGAATCAACGGTAACGTCTCTTACTTTCAACGAACGCTTTACTACGAGTCAGGCAGAAGCTCTTACAGGATATCCTGGAGATGTATTCGTAGGTGCAGCTTTTAATATGCTCTACTCTTTGGCCGATGCAATAGATCATAATGGTACTTGTGATGTAACAAGAGATACCATTCTGGCTATAGATCCAGTTGGCTTTGCGACCACATTTATTTATACCGAAGGATTTTTAAACGAGGTATTGCTTCCTAACTTAAAAGAATTGAAAAAACTTGCCCCTTCTGATTCAGCTATTGCGATTCAGATAGACATAGATAATTGGGAAAAAATGTTAAAGGACAACGCGGTAAATCGAGATTCTTTAGCTGTAAAGTTGCCAGGAGCAGCTGGCAATATTTCCATAAGTACCGGTGCCGTTTATGATACTGAATATACAACTGAAGATCAAACTGTTGCTTCATATGAATCCAAAGAGTTTTTTGATAGTGAAATATGGATAGCTGCTGCCGGAGTAAATGAAACTGGGGTGTGGACGGACACTAAAATAGGAGTGGTGGCTACAGTGAATTATAGCCTTACTAGCGATTCTGGCACCAGCACCACTACAAGTAAAACTATCGGATACCACATAGAGGATAATGATAGAAACGACTATCACAGTATTGATATTCTAAAAGATGTTGCTAACGGGGTTCCTGCATTTAGACTTGTATCTGGAGCCACAAGTTGCCCTCACGAACCTAACTCCCAACGTAGATACTTAGCAGAGTTGGAAGTCTATCCCCCAGAAAGGAACAATGTACCTTCTGACGGTACTGCTACCTTTATAGCCTCTATATTAAACAACAGCCAAAGTGATGAGACTCAAACATACGCTATACGAGTGCTTCCTGAGAGTAACTTAGATGGAGCTATCATCAAAATAGGTGGAAAGTTAATAAATAATGGAGTCGCTTACTTTAGTGTACCACCAAGGCAGCTTATGCAGGTGGCTCTAACTGTACAAAGAGGACCACTAGCTACACAATATAAAGGACTGCAAATTCTGATATCTGCTTCATGTGAATGGGATGGTTTATATGACCTTGTCTCTGGAGATGTAGTAAGTTTTGATGTCAATTTTCAAAGTGAATGCAGTCTAGTGGATATATACAGACCAGTAGAAAACTGGGTTATGAACAAAAATGATGGTGATTTCCTTGATTTAGCTTTTGCAAATTATGATGCCAATGATCCTAATCTAGAGTCACTGATACTTGAATATAGAAAAGAAGGAAAGGGCTGGCAAGAAGCCATAGACGTACCAAAAGATAGTCTACTTCAAAAATTCTATGATGTTAAAATAAATACCAAGTTTTGGAGTGATGGGATTTATCAGATTAGAGCTATGGCAAATTGTAGAGATAAAATATCTCAAACCACATACTCTGATCCTATACCTGGAACGATAGACAGAAGCCCAGTAGCACTCTTCGGTGTGCCGTTCCCAGCAGATGGCATACTTAATCTAGGGGAAGAAATATCTATAGAATTCGATAAGTTTATAGATAAGAGTATAAGCTACTTACCAGGGAAAATTGCTCTACAACGAGATGATACTAAAGAGTACATCGCAATTTCCTACTCCATTATAGGTGGTAAGTTAATTATGTCTCCTACTTCTACCACTATTCTGGATGCACTAGAAGGCATAAAACTCAATGCCATAGTAGGTCAAATAGAAGATCAAAGTGGTAATATACTTGGAGAACCAATAGTATGGAGTTTTGTCGTAAATAGAAGCCCTGTGTATTGGACCCCGAACTCAGCGGCCTATAGTGTACAACAAGGTGAAATAGGTAGCTTCACAGCAACTCTCATTAATGTAGGTCCTGTTTCAGGTAGTTATTCAATAACAAATTATCCATCATGGCTAGTGCCTGGCAACTTGACTGGAACAGTAACTCAGCTTGGCGGCACCTCGGATATTAACTTCGGTCTAGCTAACAATTTAAATCCTGGGGTATATTATGACACCGTGATTGCTACTTCGGGAACTTATGAGTTACAACTATATGTAAACGTAGAAGTATTGGCAGAAGCACCTAGATGGGTGTCACAAAACTTCGATCCTAGTATGTATACTCATAGTATGAACACTATAATTCAGTTTAGTACTACCCAAGTTGACGCTCCTCTGAGTACAGATACCCGCGATATTGTGGGAGTATATATAAATGACTCATTAAGAGGAAAAGGATATATTCAATATGTACCTCAAGTACAAAAGTATATGGCCTTTGTTTCTATTTATAATAGCACAGCTAGTCAAGATACTATGCAATTCAGAATTTGGGACGCAAGCCCTGGAATACAATACTTGGCACTGGAAAAAAAGGTGTTTAAAGGAAATTCACTTTTAGGCCAAATTCAATCTCCATATGTTTTACATCCAAATGGCATATTCCAAACACTGAATCTTGCTAAAAATTGGAACTGGTTTAGCTTGTATGTCGATAACTCAAACTCAAGTGTTTCCAACTTGTTAAGCGACTTAGAAAAAGATTCTATAACAGTGGTCAAAACACGTGATGCATACGCAATATATGGATCAGACTGGTCAGGAGAATTGGACTCACTTGAAACTGGAATAGGTTACATGGTAAACGTGTCGAAGGATGATACAATAGAAATATATGGCCAAATACCAGGGAGAACTGAAACGAAAGTGGACGGTAATAATAAGTGGACGTGGGCAGGCAACTCAGATCTAACAGGATCTAGCCTAAAGACTAAATTAGCGAATCTAAATGCTGAAAATGGTGATATAATAAAATCTCAAATTGATTTTTCTGTCTTTGATTCTGTAGCATCAGACTGGGTAGGTACTCTTGGGTACTTAGCACCTGGAGACGGATATAAGATAAGGATGAAGGTGCCCGGTACTATAGTTTCTAATGTTAAATTCAAGAAATCACCAGATTGGAATCTAGATTACTCTGACCTAGAGTATAATACAAGTATTACATGTGAATTAAAAAACGGTGGCAATTCTATATCCCAATCTCATTATTTATTGGGAGCATTTATTGATGATACGTGTATTGGAATCTCACAACCACTTTATAATAAGAATATAGACAAATTTATAATGTACCTCAGTGCTTTTGGAGACAATGCTTCTCAAGGTAAGGATATTGTATTTAAGTTGTATGACACTGATCTTGGTCGTGAGATAATGGTTTCGTATGACCCTCTAAAGTTTCAAGGAGATCAAATAACGGGGACCATGAACGAAACATACGAGATAAGATTACCTACGTTAGGAGTACAAGCTCTACTGCACCAAGGGATACGCATGAGTTGCTATCCAAATCCGTTTAATACAAGCTTTAACATACAATTAACGCTGGACGAACAGGCAAGCACAGATGTTTGGTTGATTGATGTTTTTGGTAGAAAAGTAAAAAACATCCACTCAGGAAGTTTAGCACGAGGCACGAATGAGCTCAATGTTTCATCTGAAAACTTAGCAAAAGGCATCTATTATTGTGTTGCTAATATCAATGGACAACTGGTTCAGAAAATGGTAATAAAACAGTAAATCACTGATTTATACTTAATAAAGCTCTCAGGAGTTATACTTAAAAGGTTCAGCAGAAATGTTGAACCTTTTTTATTGAATGGAATCAAATTTGCTTTAGTGCACGGATTATAAACAGACAACGGTAAGAAAACAAAAAACTGGGTCAGCTAGAATTTCTGAGGTGATATTAGTACCAGCTCTCCCTAGACACGAAGAAAAATAAGAAAGTTCTATTGAAGCATATTGCTAGTACTTTATTCTGCAGAAAATCCCCTTACCAAATAGAGTTGTACGTAGGTCCTGTATGGTAAAATGAGAATATAATAGGATACGCCTAATATGGATTTAGATCTTACGTAAGTGACTCATACCAGTTTGCCTCATTCAATACCCAATAGAACATCATTTATAGTCTGAAATTATACAAAATAAAATCAGAGATGGAATAACATATAAAATAAAACCTCGCTTCTCCTATATTTGCCTTCTATGCTCGTAAAAACCTATGGAAGTGCCGTATACGGAATCTCAGCTCAACTTATCACCGTAGAGGTAGATGTAGGCCAAGGTGCAAAAACACAAATAAT
>Ga0136555_1000708_pt1 | contig 12776 bp, 14 predicted proteins | sample AntRauTorckE5432_FD_104927 | JGI IMG/M metagenome (GOLD analysis project Ga0136555, IMG submission 104927) | Saline lake microbial communities from Rauer Islands, Antarctica - Metagenome Torckler E5 #432 | ecosystem: Environmental > Aquatic > Non-marine Saline and Alkaline > Saline | place...
AAGAACTCTTTAGGTTAAGCACTAACACCGTTCAGATCCCTTTTTGTCTTAATGTATAAATTATATAATGTTTTTTAAAAAACAATATTAAAATATAAAAAATATATTAGATCAAGAAATTTTATGGCGATAATGGATCAACTTATGTGAGCATTGTTAGTCCAACAGAAAAAGCTTTTCAAAAAAATCAAGCCAGAATTTGGAAGGCAAAAATTGGTGATTTTCAACCAAAAGGCAATGAAAGGTATGATTGTTATTGGACTTGGTATGTTGATGAAGAAAAGAAATGGGAAAATTTGAAAGGTTGCGCCTCAACCAGAAATTTTCCTTTTGAAGCTGGTGAATTGAAGGCTGAAGTGAGAGTTGATTTTATAAAAACTAGTTATAAACCTGTTGGAGAGGCAAGTCCTGGTGAAGAAGTTGAAATTAACATTGATTATGTCTTAGGTCTTATTAAGCAATATCATGAGGATCATACTAAAAACAAAGAAATTTTGGTTGATATTAATAAAGCGATTGATTCTAGTATTGAACTACGCAATAAAAAAGAGCTTATTAATCAATTTATTACTTCTCTTGATATCCATTCAATCGTTGATGAAGATTGGCAGGAATTTGTAGAAGAAAAGAAAGTTGAAGAATTGGAAAAAATCATTGAAAATGAAAATCTTGATAAAGAAGCAACCTATAAATTTATAAAGAATGCTTTTCGAGATGGAAGCGTTCCGATTGTTGGTACTGCAATTGCTAAAATTTTGCCTCCAACAACGTCACGTTTTGATCCTGATGGTGGGTACGGAAAAAAACGTGGGAGTGTTCTCGATAAATTAACAAGTTTTTTTAATAAATTTTTTGATATTTCAGGACAAAAATTTTGAGTAAAACAAAAAATATTTTAGGTAAGTGGTTTGAAAAAAATAATCTAAAAATTAAAAACAAAAAAATGAGGAGAAAATTAGATGAAAGGAACACTAGAAAACTTGGGAAAAGGGACGGGAGTTATTATGTGACTTTGCCAATAGAGATGGTTCGGGAATTGAAATGGCGACAGGGTCAAAAAGTTGAATTTAGAAAGAAAGGCAAGGAATTAATTATCAAAGACTGGGAATAAAAAACAAAAACTGTATATTTAACCGTATATTTAAATGGGTGTTTTTTTAAACCCTCCTAATCTCCCTTTTAAAAGGGAGGGAATTGGTTGGTGTTTTTGAAAAAGTGGGTTTTGGGATTTCTATAGGTTTAACCGAGGTATGACATTTTTATTGGTAATTGACAGGGAAATTAGAGCTGTTGATTTTGTTATTGGTTTGAGTTAAAATAAAAATTCAGTTCTTTATCAATAATATTTATCAAGGAGGATTAAGCCATGAGTGGAATTTTTGGATGTATAGCAAAAGAAAATTGTGTTAATGACATTTTTTACGGGACTGATTATCTTTCTCATTTGGGAACAAAACGGGGTGGAATTGCAGTTCTTGATTCCAAAGAATTTAAGAGGTCTATTCACAGTCTGGAAAATTCATATTTCAGACCTAAATTTGAAGTAGAACTTTCGAGTTTGGCTGGGAATAGCGGGATTGGGGTTATTAGCGATTATGAAGATCAGCCAATTTTGATGAAATCTCATCTAGGAACATTTGGTCTGGTGACTGTTTCAAAAATTAACAACATAGAAGAGCTAACAAAAAAGGCTCTTAAAATTGGACGCAGTTTTTCTGAAATCAGTCTGATCGGAATGAATCCGACGGAATTGATTGCTATGTTAATTACTGAGAGGAATTCGTTCCAAGATGGAATATCCTATGCTCAGGAAGTTATCAAGGGCTCTTGCACGCTAATGCTTCTTACAGATAGAGGGATTTATGCTGCTAGAGACCGTTTGGGCCGAACGCCTTTGGTTGTTGGCGGAAAAGAAGGTGCTGGCGCTGTTTCTTCTGAGAGTTGTGCTTTTCCTAATTTAGGTTATGAGGTCAAGAAAGAATTGGGACCAGGAGAAGTAGTTTTGGTAACTTCGGAAGGCTATGAACAGCTAAAAAAACCTGGAGAAAAAATGCAAATTTGCACTTTTTTGTGGGTTTATTATGGCTTTCCTGCGTCGACTTACGAAGGTTTAAATGTTGAAGATGCTCGTTATCGGTGTGGAGCAAAATTGGCTTTAGATGACGATGTTAAGGCTGATTTTGTGGCTGGAATCCCGGATTCTGGAAGTGCTCATGGAATCGGCTACGCTAATGCCCGGGGGTTGATGTATAAAAGACCAATTGTTAAATATACACCAACTTGGCCTCGGAGTTTTATGCCACAGAATCAACGAATGCGAGATTTGGTGGCTAAAATGAAGTTGATCCCCATTAAAGAATTAATAACAGGCAGAAAAATTCTTTTTTGTGAAGACTCGATTGTCAGAGGAACCCAACTGCAGGATAATGTTAAATATCTTTTTGAGCTGGGGATAAAAGAATTTCATATGAGACCGGCTTGTCCAACCTTAACTTATCCTTGTGAGTTTTTAAACTTTTCGCAATCGCGTTCGACTCTTGATTTAGCAGGACGATTGGCGATAAAAAATCTCACCGGTAGCGAATTTATCGATTTGAAAAAATTTGCAGAAGCTGGTTCTTCGGAAAATTTGGCTATGGTGGAAAACATCCGAGATAGACTGGGTTTGACCTCATTGAAATTTCAGAGATTGGAAGATTTGGTGGGGGCAATTGGTTTGTCGAAAGAAAAACTTTGCACTCATTGTTGGGATGAGTCAAGTTATTTCTAAGGCGAATCGGTTAAAAATAAAAAAAGGCTTTGATGTATCTACACTTGAAGCCTTTTTTGTTAGAAAAATAGTTAAGTACATTTTTAGAGATGGAAGGTTTGAAAATTGAAATTGTCAGAGAGTTAAAATGGAAAAAAGGTCAAAAAGTTGAATTTAGAAAGAAAGGCAAGGAATTAATTATCAAAGACTGGAAATAAAAAACAAAAACTGTATATTTAACCGTATATTTAAATGGGTGTTTTTGAAAAAAAGGTTTTTAGTGGTAGGATGGGATGAGGAGATAAATTTAAAAATATTTTAAAAAATCAATGTTAAATAAAAATAAAAATCCTAAAATGCTTAATTTATCTAAAACAGATTTTAAAGAATTTTTGATTTGCAAAAAATGTCTTTGGTTGAAAAAGAAAAAGCCAGAACTCTATGTAGAAGGAGAAGTTTCAGGTTTTTTGAAAAAATTAATCGAAGAGGGCTATGAAGTAGAAGGCTATTTTCAGAAAAAATTTAAAGACGGAGTGGAACTCAGAGGTGCAAAAGAAGATTTAATTGAACGGACTCAAAAATTAATCAAAGAAAAGAAGACTATTTTTCAAGCCACTTTTGAAACCAAGGAGGGTTTATTGGCGAAAGTGGATGTTTTAGATTTCAATCAAAAAACTGATAAATGGGATTTGTATGAAGTCAAAGCCTCCTCTGAAGTCAAAAAAGATCTTTTTCATAATCACCCAAAGGATATTGCTTTTCAAAAAATTGTTTTAGAAAAATCTGGAATTGAAATTGGGAAAAGCTATTTAATTTATTTAAATAAAGAATATAGAAAAAAGGGAAATTTGGATCTAGACAAACTTTTTGTTTATGAGGAAATGGACAAAAAAATTGAAGAAATAAAAAAAGAAACTGAGCTGGAGATTCAAAAAGCTTTGGAAGCTTTGAAAATTGATGAGGTGGATTTGAAAGGTTGCGGTTGTCTTTATCGCAGTCATGGTCAAAGATGTGATTGTTTTGAGGTTTTCAATCCACAAGTCCCAAAATATTCCACTGCTCACATTGTTGGAGGTAAGAAATTATGGGCTTTAGTTGATGAGGACGTCTTTGATGTCAAAGAAATTCCCGAGGATTTTTCTTTAACCAAAATACAGAAAGTCAAAGTTGATTTACAGAAAACAGGTTTGCCAAAAATCAATCAGAAAAAAATCAATCGGATTTTTGAAGATTTACAGTTTCCTTTGTATTTCTTAGATTATGAAACTTTTGGCAAGGCTATTCCGCTTTTGGAAGGCTATAAACCCAACCAGCAAGTAGTTTTTCAATATTCTTTACATATTTTAGAAAAAGACGGTGGATTGAAACATTTTGAATTTTTGGCGGAAAATTTGGAAGATGCTACTAAAAACTTGTTGAAATCAATGCAAAAAAACATTGGTCCAGTGGGGAATGTGGTTGTTTGGAATGAGAGTTTTGAAAAAGGAAAAAATAAGGAATTGATGGAATTGCATCCAGAATACAAGGATTTTTTAGAAGCTTTGAATGACAGAGTTTTTGATTTAATGGTGATTTTTAAAAAACATTATTTATCGCCTGATTTTTATGGAAGTGCATCAATTAAAAAAGTTTTGCCAGTTTTGGTACCAGAACTTTCCTACAAAAGTTTGGAAGTTCAAGACGGAACAATGGCCATGGATGTTTGGGGAAAAATAATTTTTGGTAATTTGGAGGCTGAAGAAAAACAAAAAATTAGAAAAAATTTATTGAAATATTGCAAATTGGATACTTTGGCAATGGTGGAGATTTTTAAGAAATTAAAATAACCTTCTTTGAAATAAAAAAAGCCCGTGGTGCTCATTGAGTCCACTGACGGCTTGGTTTGAGAGGATGGTGGGAATTATTCCTGAAAAACAAATGAAGCAATTTCCAACTCTTGGGTGACCTTCCCCGATTGTATTGTAGGTTTTTTATTTTTAATAGAGTTTGGATCGGTAATTGCAGCAAAATTACCATCTTGCTCGAAGATCAGAGAGGAGCAATCATTCGAAGATTTAACACGAATTGATTTGCAAGGCCTCAGCCCATCCCTTCGGTTGCCTTTGAGCAAAAGATATGAGTCTCTGACGTAATCCTCAAAAAGTAAAAATAACTCATCATTTTCTGGATTTTTGGCTAAAAATTTAACTTTCAACAAAGACCCAGGATTCATTTTTACTAAAAACCTTTTGTCTTCTTCTTCAACTCGAAAAATCTTTTCATTTTTCATTTTCCATCTCCTTTTTAGTTGTCAATTTGCTGTTGATTTTTAATAATAGCATAAATTAGAATAATAACAAGTTGTTTGGATAAAAATATATGGATATTATGAATTTTTTAGATTAGAATATGGATGTAACGAAATTTTAAACAAAAAAAATGGCGAATTTTAAAACACATATTAGTTGGGGAGTAGTTTTGGCAATTGCTTTAATTGTTTTTGGTTTAGTGGGTTCTTTTATTTCAGGCTTTCAGCTATTTTTTTGGATTTTTTTGGCAGTTTTGATCGGCTCTTTTTTGCCTGATGTTGATTCTGATGGGGGATTGCCTTTTCAAATGATTTTTGGCTTAGCTGGTTTGATTTCAGCTGGAGCTTGTTTTTATTATTTTTTTCAAAATGAAGAAAAAGATTGGAGAATTTTAGCTGGATTGCCAGTTCTACTTTTTATTTTTGTTAGATTTGTTTTAGGTTTTATTTTTCAAAAAATGACTAGACATAGAGGAATCTTTCATTCAATTCCAGCCGGAATTTTAGCAGGATTGATAACAGTTTGGTTTTTGCAATATTTTCCAATTGATTTCAATCAAAAAATAGTTCTGGGAGCAGCTGTTTTGGCTGGTTATTTGGGGCATTTAATTTTAGATGAAATTTACTCAACTATTAACCTTAAAGGGTTTTCAATGTTGCCTAAAAAATCCTTAGGAAGCGCTTTGAAATTTTGGTCTTCTTCCAAAACAGCAACTTTACTTATTTATTTTTTGTTACTTTCTTTTGCTTACTTGATTTTTTGAAATTAGCTTATCTTGAACTTTTTAAATAAAGATTATTCTTAGACGATATAAAGCCAGTTCCTAAAAAATTGAAATGTTATCATATACTAGAACATGATAACATTTAAGATTATGGATTTAAAAAATTTAGGAGTGTTTTATTTTTTTGGTAATTTAACAATTTTACTTAGGTTTTACAAATAAGCTTTTTTGATGTATTCTTTTTTAAAGGGTTAGGGATATAAAATAAAAATGAAACCTTTGGATTTAAAACTGAAAATAAAAAAATTAAAAAATGATCAATTTTGTAAAAAGGAAAATTAAAACTTTAACTTTAGGAGAGAAACTCAAGAAAATTAGAGAGGATGCTGGCATTTCTTTATCCGATATTTCCATTAATACTAAAGTGAAGAGAGAATATTTAGAAAAAATAGAGGAAGGAAATTATGCAGAACTTCCTTTTGATGTTTATGTTAAAGGTTTTTTGAGAAGTTATGCTAAATATTTAAATCTAAATCCTGAAATAGTTATTTCTCAATTTAACAAAGAAATTGGAGTTAGGGATAATGTGAAAAAATATCAAGAAAAAAGCAAAGAAGTCGATAAATTTAAAATTCCTAGTTTGATAATAACTCCAAAAATGACTTCAATTTTTTTATCAAGTCTGGTGGTTTTGATCGGAGCGGGCTATTTTTATCTTGAAGTTAATGATTTTTCTAAAGAGCCAAATTTATCTTTAGAAAATTCAAATTTCAATGAAATAGTTGAGAGTTCTTCTCTTGAAATCAGGGGAAAAACAGATTTTGAAAATAAAGTTACTATAAATAATCAGCCGATTCTTGTCGATTCAGAAGGTAATTTTCAGGAAAAAATAGGTTTGCAAAATGGATTAAATGAAATAACAGTGGAAGCTTTCAATAAATTCAATAAAAAAACTCAGAAAAATATAAACATAATAGCTGAATACGAAACAGAGACAGAAGTGGCTGGAGCAGACAAGGAAAAGGAAACTCGTTTTGATGTTGAACTTGAAAGTCGAGAAGAAGAAGTGGAACTTTTTCTAAAAAAAGATAATGAGGAAAAAGGTAAGAAAAATATTATTTATCCAGGAACAAACTTAAAATTTAAGGTGGAGAAAGAATTTAAAATTAACTCTAGTAATCCAAGTGATACTTATGTTAGAATAAATAGTAATGATTTTTTCGTTTTGAGCGAGGGGAAAAATCAAAAATTAGAAGAGTTTAATATAAATAAAGAGGGAATTGTTTCAGAAGAGGAAAGTCTTTCTGAAATTGATAAAAATAACAATTAAAAGAGTGTACCTATGTATTGATACATAGATACATTTAAATTAAACAAATGAGCGCAAAAGTAAAAAAAAGTTCAAAAAAAGAAGATGCTGTAAGAAAAGCAAAACAAGGAAAATTTAACGAGGCGATTGAAGAAATCAGGTCTAAATTTGGCGAGGGTTCTATTATGAAGTTGGGAGAAGTTAAAAAAGTTGACGTGGCTTCAATTTCCACTGGATCACCATCTTTGGATATTGCTCTGGGAATTGGTGGAGTGCCTAGAGGAAGAGTTATCGAAATTTATGGTCCAGAATCTTCAGGAAAAACTACTTTAGCTTTACATATTGTAGCTAATGCTCAAGAAGATGGAGGAATAGCTGCCTTTGTTGACGCAGAACATGCTCTCGATCCTTCTTACGCTAAAAAAATTGGAGTAAATATTGAGGATTTATTAATTTCTCAACCAGATGCAGGTGAACAAGCTTTGGAGATTGTAGAAACTTTAGTTCGGTCCAATTCGGTAGATGTGATTGTGGTAGATTCAGTAGCAGCTTTGACGCCAAGAGCTGAAATTGAAGGCGATATGGGAGATTCTCACATGGGTCTGCAAGCTAGATTGATGTCCCAAGCCTTGAGAAAATTGACTAGCATCGTGGCCAAGAGCAATGTAATTGTGATTTTTATCAATCAAATCAGGATGAAAATTGGAGTAGTATTTGGCAATCCAGAAACTACTACTGGAGGAAACGCCTTGAAGTTTTATTCTTCAGTTAGGCTGGAAGTCAGAAGGGCCGCTCAAATCAAGCAAGGAGATCAAATTATTGGCAACAGAGTGAAAGTCAAAGTAGTCAAAAACAAAGTAGCACCTCCTTTCCAGGTTTCTGAATTTGATATTATGTACAATAGAGGGATTTCCAAAGAAGGCGACATTTTGGATTTAGCAACTGCCACCAAAGTTATCGATAAAGCTGGAGCTTGGTTTAGCTATAAAGGCGAAAAAATTGGTCAAGGCAGGGAAGCAGTGAAGAAATATTTGCAAGAAAATCCAAAAATCTATGATCAAATGTTAAAAGAAGTTAAATTAGTTAAAAAACAAGAGGAAAATGCCTAAAACAAAAATTCTCATAATCTTCTTAATTGGTTTATCTGTTCCCTTTTATGTTTTTTGGGAAATATTCTTTTCAGTCGATTCGGTTTATTCTTCAATCGGAGAACCGCAATCAGGAATAAAGATTACTGAACAAAAAATAGCGGGAAAGGATTTGATAGTTTTACCGGAGGAAGGGCTGGCATTGTTTGATGTGGTTAAGCTGAACATCGAAACTCAAAACAATCAAAAAAATCTTCAGAATATAGGAATAAAAGCCTATCATAATTATTTGGTTGCTTTCTATCCGATTAGTGACAAAACCTTAAACGCCGAAGAATTAAAAACTTTGGTTTTTCAAAACAATAAAACTGATTTAGCTATTGGGACGCTTTTTGTTAATGATGATTCAGTGAGTGTAATTCTTCCTGATAACAGTTTTAAATCAGTTTTTAATGCAGAACTATTCGATAAAATGGAATATCAATGGGAAGATGTATTGAATAAAGAAACTGGATTTGCGAGTTCCTTAGAAGAAAAACAAGTTTTTCGTTATGGTCAGCCTCATCCAGATGGAACTTTTATTGAAAGGGGTAATCAAAAATATCTTGTTTGGCAAGAGCAACTTATTCCAATAAAAGAGGATGTTGATGTACGAGAAATTTCTTTAGCGCCGATAGTAAAAATATCTAACATTTTAGCTGAAGCTTTTGATAGTTGCTCAACTGAATCAAGGAAAAGCAAAGTTTCCTGCAAATTCGAAAAAGAACTAGATTTGGATAAATCCAATTACGTTTTTGAAGTTGATAATTTCAATCAAGAATTAATTAAGGAGATTAAAATAAAACTGTCTACCAAGATAACCAAAAAAGCAGTTGAAAATAATTTTAGAATAACTGCCAGTGACATTAAAGCTAAGCTAATTAAACAATACGGCAACTATGTCCCATTTTTTTAAAAAAACAGATCGAAAAATTCAAAAAATTGTAGAAAAGAATGATGATTTTTTGATGTGGAGTCTAATATTTTTGTCTGCTGATTATTTAGTTCTTTTTTGGGTTGAAACAGTACTTCCTGGTTATGTGATGAGCAATTTAAATATAAACTTATTGTTAATCTTTATTCTAATTGGTTGGTTGATTTTTTCCAATTATTCAAACATGAAAAACCCTTTCTCAGAAAGGCTAAAGAAGATATTCAGGATATTTTTAGTTGTATTTTTAGTCATAGTGACTTGGTTTGTTTTATACAATATTATTTTTTGGGAATTTCTGGTAATTATTATTATATTATTATTGATAGGATTTCATTTCTTGAAAGACTAAAAATAAAAATAATAAGTTGGTAGCTTTTTAGAGTTGCCAATTTTGTTTTTTAGTATTATAATATTCGAGTTGTTTGTTTTAGGGTTTTTTAAAGCAAAAAGCTAATTATTCAAAAGATGTAATGAAAAAAATTATTATCGGATTAGTAGGGGAAGTTGGTTCAGGCAAAGACACGGTGGGAAAATATTTGGAGGAAAAATATGAGGCTGAGCAAGTTAGATTTGCTGATCCTATTAAAGACACTTTGTCTATTTATTTTGATAAACTTTCAAGAATTGACCAACAATGGTTATTTGAAATTTTTCAAGAAAGATTTGGAGGGGATATTTTAAGCAAAGCCATTAGAAAGAAGATTGAAGATACTAAAAGTAAAATTGTGGTAGTTAATGGTTTAAGAATGCCTCCTGATTTAGACTTTATTAGAAGTTTTGAAAATAATAAGATTTTATATATTACAGCTGGAGCTAAAACTCGATGGGAACGAGCTTCCAAACGAGATGAAAAAAGTGATGACAGCACTTCTTTCGAAAATTTTGAAAAAATTGATTTGAAATTGACTGAAATAAACGTGCCTAAAATTGGTGCTGAAGCTGACGCTAAAATTAACAATGAGTTTGATTTAGACCATTTGTTAACTGAAACCGATAAATTTATGCAAGATTTAGGTTATGAAAAGAAATAGAATGAAAATTTTGAAAAACTGAATCAGAAATGATTCAGTTTTTTTGTTTTGTGTTATTTGGATTTTTTTGGTAAGATTGATTTAGTTAATTAAATTTAATTTCTAAAAAATGAAAAAAAAGGAAAATAAAAACCAAAGACCTAGTTGGGACGAGTATTTTTTGGAGTTAGTTGAGTTGGTTGGAACAAGATCAACTTGCGATAGAGGTAAATCTGGTTGTGTGATAACTAGGGATAATAGAATATTAAGTACTGGATATATTGGATCACCAAGTAAGCTAAAGCATTGCGATGAAGCTGGACATGAGTTTCATGAAGTGACTCATAAAAACGGCGATAAAACTCAACATTGCATCAGAACCACTCATGCTGAACAAAATGCCATTGTTAATGCTGCTAGGTTTGGGATTGCACTTGAAGAAGCTACTTTGTATTGCCATATGACGCCGTGCTATGTTTGTGCAAAGATGATAATAACTGCTGGAATTAAAAGAGTAATTTGCAATATGGATTATCATGCAGGGGAAAGAAGCAAAGAAATATTTAAGGAGGCCAAGGTTTCCTATGAACTAATAAATGACAAAATGCAAACTTACGATAATATGTAAAAAACAAAAACCAAATGAAAATAATACTTGGATTGTCGGGGGAGATAGCCAGCGGGAAAGGAACTACGGCAAAATATTTAGTTGAAAATAAAGAAGCTACTAGCCATCGTTTTTCTTCTGCCTTGAGAGATTTAAACAAAAGACTTTATTTAGAAGAAAATCGAGAAAATTTACAAAAAATGTCTACTGCCGTGAGAGAACATTTTGGTCAAAATATTTTGTGCAAAGTGATTTACCAAGATGTAAAAAAAGATGAAAATGAATTAATCGTTATCGATGGGGTGCGAAGAGAGCAAGATTTAAGTGAATTGAGAAGACTAAAAGAATTTCGTTTAATCTACATTGAAGCTGATCTAGAAAAAAGATTTGAAAGAATAAAACAAAGAGATGAAAATAGTGATGATAGAGAAAAAACTTTAGAGGAATTTAAAAAAGATCACGAGCGAGAAGCGGAAAAAGAGATTAAAAAGCTGAAAAAAAAAGCTGATTTTGTAATTAATAATAATGGAAGTTTTGAAGATTTGTATAAGCAGATTGATAAGATTATTGAATGATTTGGTTTAATTTATTTTCATAGGAACTGTTAGGCAATTTCTGGAGCCTGAATTAAATTTAGAACGATAAAATTTATTCTAATTATTCATTAATAAATAAAAAAATAAGTTTAAAAACATGGATGATATTTTGAAGAAACATTCAGTTGAAAATCTTTCGGAGGGAGGTTTTGTGTTAGCTCTCAACACAGAATCTCAAATTGATGGACAAGCAGAAGCGATGCTTCAAGCTCTTCATTCTCGTTCTACTGGAGGAATTAAGCATCACTTGAAAATGCTAAAAGAAAAAGGAGCGGAAAATTTTATGGAGCAATTCTATGTCGGCTATGGACATAAATCAATTGGAGACTGCGGTTCGGTAACGGTTTTCGTGGAAGGAATTTCCATGTTAGCGGCCAAAGCTATCCAGGATTGGCGACTTTATTCTGGACAAGAAGCTTCCACTCGCTACGTTGATTTTTCTGAACAAAAATTTTTAGATCCCACTGAAAGCGAGAAAGGAAAAGAAATTTTGGAAGGTTGGAGAGATTTTTATTTAAAAGCCCAAGAGCCAGTTCGAGAACATCTCAAAAAACAATTTTCTAAAAAAGGAAAAGAAAACGAAGTTTTTTATGAGAAAGCAATCAATGCCAGAGCTTTTGATATAACCAGAGCTTTTTTGCCAGCTGGAGCAACTACCAATGTAGCTTGGAGAATGAATTTCAGGCAATTTGCTGATGAGCTGATGCTCTTGCGTCACCATCCCTTGAAAGAAATTAAAGAAATAGCCGAAAAAACTGAAAAAGCTTTGAGAAAAATGTATCCTAGCTCTTTTGGTCATGAAAGATTTCCTAAAACTGAAGAATATAACAAAAAATGGATGCAAAGGGGCTATTATTATGAAAACAATAAAGCTGAAGATTTTAAATTAATTTACGACAAAGTTGATAGAAGTTTACTTAAAGATTACAAAGAGATTTTATCAAGCCGACCGATGAAAACTGAATTGCCAATGGCAATCGCTGAATGCGGAGTGGTGGCCTATGAATTTTTATTGGATTTTGGTTCTTTTAGAGATTTGCAAAGACACAGAGCAATAGTTCAAAGAATGCCTTTGCTGGTTGAAGAGCATGGTTTTAACAATTGGTATTTAAATTCTTTGCCAAGTGATTTAAGAAAAAAAGCCAAAGAGTTTATTAAAAAACAAGAAAATAGAATTGAAGATTTAAACATCAATAAAGAAGATAAACAATATTTTATTGCTATGGGCTATCAAGTGCCTTGTCGTTTTTCTGGAGACTTGAAAGCTTTGGTTTATTTGGCAGAACTGCGTTCAACCAGATTTGTTCACCCGACTTTAGTGAAACAAGTTTTAAAAATGATTGATAGTTTGAAAAATTTATTTGAAAAAGATGGATTGACTTTTCATCTAGATGATCAGCCCAATCGTTTTGATATCAAAAGAGGAGAACAA
>Ga0136555_1000709_pt1 | contig 12766 bp, 8 predicted proteins | sample AntRauTorckE5432_FD_104927 | JGI IMG/M metagenome (GOLD analysis project Ga0136555, IMG submission 104927) | Saline lake microbial communities from Rauer Islands, Antarctica - Metagenome Torckler E5 #432 | ecosystem: Environmental > Aquatic > Non-marine Saline and Alkaline > Saline | place...
AAGCCACCTTATCCTTCGCATACTCTAGGGATTCGACGTCGCCATTACCGAGGATCAATGTATCGGACTTAAGTTCGTTGCGGATTTCGACTGCTCGTCCTATTCGTTCCCAGCGAGCCGGTACTTTGCTCATTTCTTTTCTGGTGCGGGCTTGGAGGGTGACGGCTGCCGGCGATTCTGAAAGAATCGCCGGCAGCCAAGTTTCTAACTCGTCTTGATTATAACCAAGACGAGTTTTAACGGACACCGGTATTCCGTCGTTCCCTCCCATTTTTGCCCCTTTCTTGGCGGCCCTGATGATTGCTCGTGCATTATCAGGATTATTGATCATGGCTGAACCACAGCCCTGCTTTTCGATACTCCTATCAGGACAACCCATATTTATATCTACCCCATCAAAACCAAGTTCTAGACAGAGTCTACTCGCGTACTCCATATGTTCTGGATCACTAGTGAAGAGTTGTGCCACTATCGGTCTTTCCTCTTCTGAAAATACTAAGTCTGCCATCAACTTCTCCTTACCTTCTGGGGTAGCTTTGACCAAACCATCAGCGGCCACAAACTCCGTCCACATCACATCAGGACCGCCGATACTACCGTCGCTTCTCTCATGCGCACTGTACTTGGCAATCATTCGCCGAAAAGCCGCATCAGTGACATCGGCCATTGGTGCTAAAACAATTATCGGTGTTGGTAACTTTTGCCAAAAATTCATAGTGTATGGCATTGTATATACAGACTCCCCGATTGCAAGAGGCAACGCCATGAATACTGCAATAAGAAGTGTCGCAAAGTATGCTTTGCCGTTCTTGACTCTCTTACTCTTCTCTACCGTTGCTGGATGTGGTTCTTCGCCTATTAAAATCACCCACCAGGCTGGGCAACTACCTGAGATAGATATTGGCAATGCTTACGTCGACAAGACGAAGCTAAAGGTCAAGAAAGATCAGGTGACCCTCGACCTAAAGTGGAAAACTAGCTGGCTAGGTAGCTAGACCTCACCCTCCGTACTGGTTGCTAAATCACTCGTCGGTTCTGAATCTACATCAGGATCGGCGAGTTCTTCGTTAACATACACCTTACTTCCAAATCTTAGGTCAATATATTTAAAATTACCTGGTTGAATGTCATCAAATTCAGTTGAGGCCAAAACCACCAGTAGATTTTCAACAATGTTGGCCGGTGCATCTTTCAGGGAGACTTTCAATTCACCACCATCGACAATTTGTATAAAAGCGTCGCTAGCTTGATCAATCTCCACTTTAGATACAAACCAATTTTCTTCAGCCAGCTCTCTGATCAACTCTTCAACAAAGTTAAGGCCCTCAGCATCTAAAACCATTTCTCCCACCTCAGTCGTTCGCCCGATTGTCATAAGCCTGATAAAACTTCCCCCACTTAATTGCGGGGCCGGAGCAAAGGCAAACCCATTTTTGTCGACAAATAAACAGTTTTCTTCCTCTTGATTATCACACCAAAGAGCCTTGGGTAGGTACTCATCAAAGGTCACTTGTATTTCCTTCGGACCATTTCGAAAAACCGAGACATCATGAATCCTTTCTAGCTCACCCACGCTGGCTGATATCTCCGCTTGGGGGTAAAACCAGGCAAATCTCTTAGGAACCAGTCCAAGATAGGTACCGACTAACCTTTCCCTGACAATTTCTTCTACTTTTTGGTGATCAATTGTCTCACCACCTGAGACTTGGATTGAGTCTATAGTTAGCCTTTCCCACCTTGTACCATGCCAAACGCCGTAGAGAACTAGAGCCACTATAGCAATCGAGAGTAGGCCAAAGCTAATTTGTTTGATTAGAGCTATGGTGTGAGGATTGATTCTCTTTCGTCGCCTTTTCATGCCTTTATCGTATCATGACAGACAGATGAAATGGCTAAACCAGACTCTAGTTTAGACTGATAGTAGCTTTGCCAAAATATTTTTGTAGTACTTCTGGTACTTTCACACTGCAGTCAGCTTGCTGAAAATTTTCTACCAAAGAAACCAATATTCTTGGAGTGGGGATGGCGGTACAGTTTAGTGAGTGAGCATAGCGAATTTTATCCTGTTCATCTCGGTAACGAATATTAAATCTTCTTGTCTGAAAGTCATGGAAGTATGAAGCTGAGCTGATCTCCCGATACTTTTCTTCTCCTGGCACCCACAATTCAATATCGTATTTTTTGACTTGTCCTTGGCCTAAGTCGCCTCCGCAGTTTAAAACAGTTCGATAAGGAATACCGAGAGACTCGATGAATTCTTCGGTATTCTGGTTGAGCCATTCGTGCCACCTAACACTCTCGTCATGTGAAGCTTCGCACAGCATCACCTGCTCGAGTTTGTGAAATTCGTGCACTCTGATTAACCCTCGAGTGTCTTTACCGTGACTACCGGCTTCCCTACGATAGCAAGGTGAGAAGCCAAGAAATTTAACCGGTAGATCTTGCTTATTTAAAATTTCATCAGAATAGTACCCCATGACAGACACTTCGCTGGTGCCGACTAGGTAATCTTCATCCTGAGTTTTGTATACATCTTCTGCTTCATTTGGCAGGTGCCCTGTGCCATACAAATTGGCCTTTCGCACAATCGTTGGTGGAATAACTGGCACAAAGCCTTTCTCCTGGAAGAATTCATTGGCGTAATTCCAGATCGCCCAAGTCAATCGTACTCCATCACCCATTAGGTAATAACCTCTGAAACCATGGACCTTAGTTCCCCGCTCAAAATCAACCATCTTTAGATCAGTCATCAACTCTACGTGATCCTTAGCGACAAAATCAAACTTGCTCTTATTTCCCCAGGTTTTAATTTCTTCATTATCATCTTCACTATCTCCGTCTGGCACCGACATGTCAGGAATGTTTGGCACCTGTAACATTAAAGTTTGCCATTCAACCATTGCTGGTTTCAGTTTTTCTTCATCTTCCTGTATCTCGGCCTTCAGGGTCTGCATCTCCTTTATCAAATCCTCACGAGTGGTTTGGTCACTAGCGGTCGGAATACCATCTGACACCCGGTTTTGTTTAGCTCGCTTTTCTTCAAGCGCCTGCATAATTTCTCGTCGCTCATCATCGACGGCAATTAGCTTGTCGATATCGACAACTGATTTTTTCTTCTCAATTGCTACCTTGATTAGGTCGAGATTTTCTCTAATGAATTTTATATCCAGCATGTGTCAGATTATACACCAATTGGTTTGCTAAAAAAGCTGGTATTTTTTTAGTTTCCATGATTTTACTAGCGAAAATAAATATCTAAATATAGAAAAGCCCTGGGGGTGTAGGTTCTGTCATAATCATGTGTCCTTTTGAACACACCAATTTGTCAGATCCATACACACCGCAGGGCCGGCTCCGCTACGTTGTAGTAGCATTTGCTAGGCAATGACCCAAGTCAGAGAGGTCCCATAAAATTATGGATATAAATTGACTTGCTTAGCGGGTCGGTTTCTACGATCGTTGTCACCCTGGGGAACTAGCCCAGAGATGTCGTAAAACCGAGTCTCAGATGGAAAGAGCGTTTAGGAATGTGTGATGGAGGGCCACCTCGCTTAGGCGCCTATAGTAGCCACTTACACATCCAACCAGCCGAGTTGCAGATCTCCTTATCCGAAGGAGTCCTGGTCACTTTCATTCTGATATAGAATGCTGCACTCGTTTTGAAATCGAACGTCAATTAGGACATGAGGTTCGACACACCTGAAGCCAGTTATTAGCCTCAAGATTTACATAGAATACATGATATTTATCATTTGTCAAGCTTTTATAGATTATTGTTTGAAATGCACCGCCTCTTGCTATTTATATCTCTTCTAAAAGCTGACCATTTTCTTCTCATGGTAAAATTTTAAATATGAGTTTTCCGATTGCTGAACTTCCGGCTGAGGTATTTCCCGCTGGTTTGCGGGAAATACCTCAGCCGCCTAAATGCCTCAACTACCGGGGACGGCTTCCTCCCTCCCACCTGACACTACTGTCTGTTGTTGGACCGAGGAAATACTCTTCCTACGGGAAGGAGGTGGTAGGTGAGCTAATTTCAGGCTTGAAAAATTATTCCATTGGCATTGTGTCGGGTCTGGCTATCGGCATGGACTCTCTTGTTCACGAAGCAGCTCTCAGAAACAACTTATACACCTTAGCCATTCCAGGTGGAGGTATAAGCGACGAAGTAATTTATCCAACTCGACACCTACCGTTGGCCAGAAGAATCCTAGAGTGTGGTGGCTGTCTGCTGTCTGAATTTGAGCCAGGCTTTCGAGCGACCAAATGGTCTTTCCCACAAAGAAATCGCCTGGTGGCCGGGATCAGTCAGGCTACCTTGTTGGTAGAGGCTGCTTCAAAATCTGGCACCTTGATCACCGCCAGAATGACGGTCGACTATAATCGAGAATTAATGGTGGTACCTGGAAATATCTTTCATACAAATAGTGAAGGAGTGCACCAATTTCTCAAGCTCGGAGCTACACCAGTTACAGAGAGTGGTGACATACTGGAGGTTCTTGGAATAACTCCTCTAAATAATGAAACTAAAGAAATATCATTTGACTTGTCCCCAACTGAAAAATTGGTCTTTGCTTCCTTAGAAAATCCAATCCACAGGGATGAACTAACCAGGAGAATAGACTTACCTGTCCACGAAATTTCTCAACTTTTGATGCTTATGGAACTCGAAGGAAAAATCACCTCTAATCAGAATATTTACCGAAAATGTCTTTGCATAAAAAACCCACCAGGTTGACAGATCGATACAACCCTAGTATTTGTTACCGAAATATATGTCAAAACAAACTTTAGTAATCGTTGAGTCCCCGGCCAAGAGCAAGACCATCGAAAAGTATTTAGGTAAGGGTTATAAAGTAATGTCATCAATAGGTCATATCCGTGACCTACCTAAGACCAATAAAGACGCCGTCGATATCGAAGGTGGTTTTATTCCTCGTTATATTGTCTCACCTGGCAAAGAGAAGGTGATTGAAGGACTACAAGAAGCGGCCAAAAAGGCTGACGAGATTTTGCTAGCATCTGACCCGGACCGCGAAGGAGAAGCTATTGCTTGGCACGTAGCAGAAGCGATAAAGGAACAAAATAAGAACATTAAACGAGTGGCCTTCAACGAAATCACTGAGGAAGCAGTGAAACAAGCTATCGAACATCCTCGCCAGCTGGACATGAATCTAAAAGAGGCTCAAGAAGCTAGGCGAGTGCTAGACCGCTTAGTGGGTTATGAATTATCTGGCTTGATCTGGAAAAAGGTTCGCTACGGACTCTCAGCCGGTAGAGTTCAGTCTCCTGCACTTAGAATAGTGATGGAGAGAGAACGAGAGATTAGAGCCTTTATTCCTGAGGATTTCTTTGTTTTGACGGCCCGACTTCAGAAAAACAAAAACCTCATTCCTTTTACCTGTACCAAAGAACCAAAAGAAGAAAAGGAAGCGACCAACATCAAAAAAATTGGTGAATCCCACAATTGGCAGGTTACTTCAATAAAAGAGTCTGAGACTAAGCGTTCTCCTAAACCCCCTTTTACCACTTCTACCTTGCAACAGACCGCATCGACCCGTTTAGGCTTCACTCCTTCAAGGACCATGGGAGCGGCCCAAAAGTTATACGAAGCTGGACATATCACCTACATGCGAACCGACAGCACAACTCTCAGTGCTCAAGCTCAAAAACATATCATTGCTTTGCTAAATAAAGACTTTGGTAAGGATTACGTATCACCGCGTTCCTATAAGACCAAAAGTAAGTCTGCGCAAGAAGCTCATGAAGCTGTGAGGCCCTCCAACTTTTCCAAACGAGCTGCCGGAAATACCGCCGACCAAAAGGCACTATACGAATTGATTTGGGAAAGAGCCATTGCTTCACAAATGTCAGACGCTACCTTGAAGCGGACCAAATTGATCGCCAATGTAGTAGGTGCAAAGGAAGTCATTCCAGATTTTGCAGTCAATGGTTCTAGAGTTATTTTTGATGGTTGGTTAAAAGTCGACACTAGAGCTCGTGGCGAAGATACTGAAGTACCGAAACTAGCTGAGGGTGATAGTTTGAAATGTAAGGAGGTTGATGTAGAAGCTAAACAAACCCAACCGCCCAATCGCTATACCGAAGCCGGTCTAATTAAGGAATTGGAAAAAAGAGGTATTGGTCGCCCGTCTACTTACGCCTCTATCATGAATACTATTGTACAAAGAGGCTACGTTGAAAAGGAAGGTAGGACTCTTATCCCAACAGACACTGGTGATGTCGTATCGACATTTCTTGAGACTCATTTCAAACAATATATTGATGATGATTTCACCTCAGAGATGGAGAATGAATTAGATGAAATTGCCGCTGGCGAACGCGGGTACAAAAAAACTCTGACTGATTTCTACACTCCTTTCAAAAAAGCAGTCGATGCTAAAGAAGATATAGATAAACTGACCACCCTTGGCCCTGGACCTAAGGAATTTCCCTGTCCTGATTGTGGAGCAAGCATGGACAAAAAACTTGGCCGAAATGGTACCTTCTTGTCTTGTAGCAAATACCCTGACTGCGAAGGTGCTCGCCTGATAGACGGTTCTGAAGCAAAGCCTGATGAACCGATTGGTAACCACCCTGAGACAGATGAGCCAGTCTTTGTGATGAATGGTCGCTATGGACCATATGTCCAGTTGGGCGAAACACCAGAGAAAGTTAAAGGTAAGAAGACTCCGAAGCCTCGCCGAGCTACTCTACCGTCAGAGATGAAACCAGAGGATGTAACTTTGAAGGATGCTGTTAAATACCTACTTCTACCAAGGGAGCTCGGCGAGCATCCTGACACCGGTGAACCGGTAGTCGCTAACTCTGGTCAGTTTGGGCCATACATTGCTCATGCTGGAGACTTTAGATCACTAAAAGACAAAAATGATAATCCATATGAAATTAGCTTCAAACGAGCGATGGAAATATTGGTAGAACCGAAAAAGCTAAGAAAAGGCGAAAAATTGATTAAAGAGTTAGGAATTAATCCTAAGACCAAGAAATTAGTTAACGTCTTTGAATCTAAGTCTGGTAGATATTTAAAGAAAGGCTTCAAACGAATTAGCATTCCCGACAATGTTAAGACAGAAGACATAACGATTGATTTGGCGATTGACCTGATGAAGCAATAAATGGATCGTGAAGGTTAGACAAAAGGGCCGGCAAGCTAAAGCTCGCCGGCCCTTTTGTTATCAATCACTCTATTTACTTGTATATTCCAACTGATACTCTAGAATGACTATATGCATAGTGTTAGTGAAATAATTGCACAATTAAACAACCCTACCGAACCGGAAAAGGACTTGGTGAAAAAGGCCTTTTCCTATGCCGAAAAAGCCCACCAGGAGCACAGGAGATACTCTGGTGAGCCATACATGGTACATACTGCCGCTGTTGGTTATAAGTTAGCTGAGATGGGCATGGGTCCTCGCACCATTTGTGCTGGCTTGCTTCATGACACCATTGAAGATACGCCAGTAACCTCCGAAGACATCAAGAATGAGTTCGGTGAAGAAATTTTATTCTTGGTAGATGGAGTCACCAAATTGAGCTCAGTTCGTTATTACGGAACCGACAGCCACAATGAAAGTCTTCGCAAGCTTTTCGTCGCTACCAGCCAAGACATCAGAGTTCTTATCATCAAGCTGGTCGATCGTCTCCACAATATGGAGACATTGACTCATGTTCCCGAGAAGAAACGCTTAAGAATCGCGCGTGAGACTTTAGAGATATATGTTCCAGTTGCACACCGTCTAGGGATGGGTAAGATTCGAAAAGAGTTGGAAGACTTAGCTTTTCCTTTTGTGTACCCCAAAGAAGCAGAGCAAGTTAAGGAATCACTTTCTAGTCGCTTCGGTAACGCTAAAGATATTCTAGAGAAGGAAAGAAAAATTCTCCAGAAGAAATTGGCTGACTCAGGATTACTAAATTTTCATACCTCTCATAGAGTCAAAGGCATGTACAGTCTATACAATAAACTAAAGAGGAAGGATTGGCATATCGAGACTATTTATGACCTTATGGCCATGCGAGTGGTAGTAAACGATGTGGCTGATTGTTATCGAGCTCTTGGTATTATCCATGAACTATGGCGACCACTTCCGAAACGAGTCAAAGACTACATTGCTTTCCCAAAACCAAATGGTTACCAATCCCTACACACCACTATCACTACCCGCAACGGAGTGATTCTAGAAATCCAAATACGGACCAGACAAATGCACCAAGAAGCTGAGTTTGGTGTGGCTTCTCATGTATTTTATAAACCACCAGCAGTGACTGACAAAGCTTCTCAACCATCTCGCTTTGCTAGCTTGATACCTGCTTTATTTAAACCTTTCTCAAACCGCAAACCGAAGACCGAGGATAAGCTGGAAGAGACGGTGACCACCCCCCACAATATAAAAATACCGCGTTGGATCTCTCAAATCGGACAAACCTATAGCTCAGAATCCGACAACCCGACTAGCGAATTTTTGGCTGATGCAGAATCTGACTTCTTTTCCAATCGTATTTTTGTCTTTACCCCGAACGGAGATGTAGTAGACCTGCCAGTTGGTGCTACTACAATCGACTTCGCCTACGCTATTCATTCTGAGGTTGGAGATCATACTTCGGGGGCTAAGGTAAACAAGAAGCTAGTAGCCCTTGATACTGAACTTAGAAATGGAGATATTGTCGAAATTGAAACTAGAAAAACAGCCAGACCTAGTCACAAGTGGCTAAATTCAGCCAAGACTTCCTTGGCCCGGAAACGTATCAAAATTACTCTAGAAAAAGAGAATGAGTCTATACAGTAAAGTTGCGGATTGAGTATAGATCTTCATCTGAATCAGCTGGTTTCTTGTCTTTATCGGTAGACTTTTCAAACTCGTTTGCGGGTGGTTCCCCTTCTACCTCTGATTCTGGTTGATAAGGAGTTGGTTCTTCAGGTTGAGAAATGTCCTCCCTTTCAACTGCAGTTGGTTGAGGCTCCTCGCTTTGCTCACTGATATTCTCATTATCTACCTGAGTCTGATGAAAGTCGTCTACTGTATTTGGTTGAACAATTTCACTGGCTTCTGTCTCGACTTCTTGTGGTGCGATTGGTTCTGTCGTGTTTTCTTGAGCTTCACTATCAACATTGCCTGGTTCTATTGGTGACGATACCTCAACCTCACTTCCTTCGTTGGTGCCGACTTGTAGCGGAGTATGGTCTGACAATTGTTGAGCCTCTACTGATGCTTCCTCGTTGACCTTCTCCTCCTCTTTTATGCGATTGAAAAGTACTGCCAGATCATCCTCGGAAAAATAATCAATGGTCAATTTTCCACCAAAGTCAGTCTTCAGAATTTGTACTCGAGTGCCAAGTGATTCTGTAAATTGCTTTTCTAATTCAATTAGGTTTACATCTAAGTCCTTGTCGCTCCTCTTCCTTACTTTGTCAGTGGCTATTTTTCGAACTATTCTTTCAACTTCTCGCACTGATAGTTTCTTTAGTAGAATCTCTCGATAAACTACCTCTTGCTCATCGGGTCTGTCAGACAACATAAGAAGAGTACGAGCGTGGCCTTCCATCAAATCAGCGTGTTTAAGTGATTCGAGCATGTGTTCTGGCAGTGCGAGCAGACGGATGGTATTTGAAACGTACTCGCGACTTCTCCCCACCTTACTCGCTACTTGCGTATGAGACAGGCCAAAAGTTTCTGCCAACTGCTTGAAAGCAATAGCTCGGTCAACTGCATTTAAGTCTTCCCTTTGCAGGTTTTCGATAATCGCCAATTCTAGCTTTTCTTGCTCATTCTGTTCTCCTTCTCGAATAATCACTGGCACTTGGGCCGTCCCTGCTAACCTACTAGCTCTCAGTCGTCTTTCTCCAGCGATTAGTTCATACTCTGTGTAGAAAGTACCGTCGTCGCGCTGTACTTCGTTTCTGGTTACCGTTAGTGGTTGCAGTACGCCATACATACGAATAGAGTCTGCTAGTTCTTGCAGTCTATTTTGATCAAATTCTCTTCTTGGTTGGAAGGGATTAGGAACTACCTTTTCTACCTCTACCCAATATATTGAATCTCCTTGAAATGCCATAATTAAAAACCATCTAATACTCCGAGTCGTTCACAACTCTATTACCAGCATTCTAACATACTCGGGTTATGCACAGTTATTAGCTATTAAGTCAGATATTTTCTTATCTAGGTTTTTCTGCTACACTCACTTTCACTCGCCTTGGTGGGATTAATAGTGGATGGAATTATCTTGGAGATGATTTATCAAGTTAAATAAATTTGAAAGTAGCGTGCCGGAGTGGCGGAATCGGTAGACGCGTGCGACTCAAAATCGCATCTCTTCGGGGGTGAGGGTTCAAGTCCCTCCTCCGGCACAGTGTTTTTAAATAAATCAGTCTGAGATTAAAATCGCCTGCTTCACAGAACCGGGTATTCTGATAGACTTTCCATAATGAATAAACCAAAAGCAGTTGCGGTGGTGGGGCCGACTTCCTCAGGAAAGACTTCCCTAGCAATAAAGATTGCCCAGCAGTTTGATGGTGAGGTGATTTCTGCTGACTCCAGACAGGTATACACTGGGCTAAACTTGGGTACTGGCAAGGTCTCGTTTGAAGAAATGCAAGGAGTACCTCATCATCTCATCGACATCGCTGATCCAAAGGAAAACTACACCGCTGCTGAATTTGAACTAGACGCTACGGCAGCTATCCTTGATATAAGAAACCGGGGTAAGCTTCCGATTGTAGCTGGAGGGACTTTTTTTTATCTAGACATGCTCCGAGGAATACACAATTCTGCTCCAGTACCGCCCAATGAAAGTTTCCGCTTTAGTTTAGATGGTTGTTCAACTGATCAATTATATACAAAACTAAAACAATCCGATCCGGAAAGAGCCGAAACAATTGATAGCAAAAATCGTTCAAGATTGGTGCGAGCCTTAGAGATAATCCAGTCACTGGGCAAAGTGCCAAAACCAAAAAAAAATGACTCACCATACCAATGGTTAATTATCGGTATTGATATAGATAAAGTCCGCCTACACGAAAACATCCACGAGCGACTACAAGAAAGGCTTGAAGCTGGACTCATATTAGAGGTAGAAAATCTTCATAAGGACGGGCTTTCCTATGAAAGACTTGAAGAACTCGGACTGGAATACAAACTAATCGCAAAACACCTGCAACATGAAATGCCACACCAAAAACTTGTTACTAAACTAGTTACCAAAAATTGTCAGTATGCTAAACGACAAATGACTTGGCTAAAAAAGGATAAGGAAATCGAGTGGTTCAAACCAAATCAAATCGACCGGGTTTACGAACGAGCAAGTGCCTTTCTGCAAGAGTGAAAGTTGACCAGAGACTCGCTTTCACATAATATAACCTCGTTGCTATTTTAGGATAAGTGACTACTGGGTCTATAGTTTAGTGGTAAAACAGCGGTCTCCAAAACCGCCGTCCTCCGTTCGAGTCGGAGTGGACCCGCTTTCAGAAAATATCCAGCTTTTGCTAGGTATTTTCTTTTACCCAAGTTCTATTTCAGAACTCTTGACAGAAAACCTATCTACGCTATTATATATACATCACGACGAAAAGGGTTCCGAACGGCTAACTACCTAAGGACCCCTTTTCTTTTACCTACTGCTTCCCTATCTTTTTGATAACTGCTTCGTTAGACAAATCAGCATAATACGTAGCTCCAATAGGTTTGTAGAGCGATGATGCAAATCGTCTCTTAGGAAACAATACCTTCTTCAGCTTTTTTTCTTCAATCAGGAAATCAACCAACATTCGATAATCACCATCTCCTGAAACGAGTACCACTTTGTCAAACTTCTCTCGCTTGTAGATGCGTTTCATTATCGAGAAGATAATGTCGGAGTCAACATTTCCTTTTTTAGTTCCTTTCATTGCAGCGTTGTGTTTACGAAATACAAGGATAAAACCAGCGTCCTGAATAGCTTCATACAAAGTTTGATACGGCTGCTCATCTTGAACATAACCTAAATAGTAATAAGCTTTAACCACATTGTATTTCTTTTGTAAGTACACACGAAATCTAGTTAAATCTACTTGCCACTTTGGGTCACGGGTAGTCGTACCTAGATGTAAGTTTTGTCCGTCAATGTACGCAATGTTGTTTGGATTATTTTCCATATCGCTCTATGATACCAAACTTTCTAATTGAGCGATGCTCAACCGTATATACTCCCTCTTGCCATACAGTTCTGAAAGCCAGGTTTCTTGCCCGCAAAGAGAAAAGAGTTTTCAGTTTCTTGACACTAGCTATTCAGCATACAAGGAAAAGTGTCCGTCGCCAGTCATGTGATTTACAATTAATACATCATTATCATTTAATTCAGTCGCTGCGAGAATCTCTCCTAACTCCTGTTGTGATCTAACTTCATACACTGCTCGATAACCCTTTTCTTCTGCTGATCTGATAATCCTCTCGATTTGAAAAGGACTACATTGACCACGACAATCAATATCAGCACACGTTCCATTTTCGTGACATGAATTCCTGTGAATACCCTGTTCAGTTCCACCAGTTAATACTATGTCGCAATCTGGACAGGCTTCATTTACGTCCAGTACAGCTTCTACAGTTCGTTGCTTCATGCCCTCGAGGCCTGTACAAGTACTATTTGTTGGGTCTGTACAGTTACCACTAGACACCACAGTAATACCAGCAGAGGAAAATTGATTTTGTACAACGTCTGCTGATAATCCTTCTCCGGTTTGACCAACTGAGCGAACTGCAGCAGTTGTTGT
>Ga0136555_1000711_pt1 | contig 12757 bp, 10 predicted proteins | sample AntRauTorckE5432_FD_104927 | JGI IMG/M metagenome (GOLD analysis project Ga0136555, IMG submission 104927) | Saline lake microbial communities from Rauer Islands, Antarctica - Metagenome Torckler E5 #432 | ecosystem: Environmental > Aquatic > Non-marine Saline and Alkaline > Saline | place...
GACATAAGTGACCCGGGCGACTCAAGGGTTCCGGAGATTTACGCACGAACAATAGCTAGTAACCTATAACCGCTGCTGGCCCCGTAGCTCAGTGGATAGAGCAACGGTTTCCTAAACCGTGTGCTTTCAGTGTCGTCGACTTGAGTGCTCAAGGTTGTATCCCAGTAAACAAAAGGGGCTGAGGGCCTTGCTGTTTGAGTGCCTTCGAAAACACTTTTGAAGAATTTATGAAAATCGCGCTAGAATCGCGCTTTTTTTGAATTAAGAGTTGGTTTTACTTGCCTTTGCGAGCTCTTCTAAAGCGGCCTTATTGCCCTTCGCAGAATTGAACAGGCCGTTCAGAGACTTCATGGCTTCTTGGGTGCCACCTTTATAAATGTCAACATAGAACTTGAGTGTGGTTGTGATGTCTTTATGTCCCAAACACTTTGAAATCTTCGAGATAGCATCATCTGAGTTACCAAAGTGCTTAAGCAGTAGGCAAGCACTGGTTTTTCTGAGTAGGTGGAAGGATCCAGTAACCCCCATGGTCTCAAAAGCTGGACTCAACCGATTGCGACGGAACGTGTTTTCGTTTAGATGCTTTTTAGGGTCGGAGGCCCTAAGCCCGTTGAATAGGAAATCTTCAGGCCCCTTGCCCCGCATAAGTTCTTGAACGATCGGCACGAAGTCTTCAATAATGGCAACGTCCCGATTTTGGTGAGTCTTAGTCCCTTTCACAATGGTTACGCCAGTTTCGGTCAAAGCGAGGTGTTGCTCAATGACCAGATGGCGAGACTCCTCCTCCAAGTGCTTGACGTGCTTAACCTGCAGTGCTACCAACTCGCCGATTCTTAGCGAGGTGTAGACCAGACTTAGTATGAGGCTACGCGAGGCAGTGAGATCGCATAAATCCTCAATTTGATCCTCTGTTAGCGGTGTCCACTTAGCCCTCTCGACAGATGGTGCCCTAAGTCCGCTCACCGGGTTGAACTTGGCGTATTGCCTTGGAACTGCCCAGCTAAAAATTTGAGAAAGTTTCTTGATTACGATTGAAACGGTATTGCCACTGCAACCGGCCTCGCAAAGGGCATCCTTCCAATCCTCTAGAAGATTTAGATCCACGGTCAGGATGGGCAGCCTACCCATATGGGGTCGTATGTGGTTCTCAATAAGACCCTTGTCTTTTGCGAAAGTTGTGTATTCAACCTCACCTTTGTGCTTCTTCAACCATTCGTCTAGAACATCACCCAAGGTGCGCTCGCGCTCTTCCTTAGGTCTCGCGCCGGCATTGCGGTCGGCTATTGTCTGGGTCTCATGGGCCTGAGCCTTAGCGGGAGTCCCGAAGTCTTTGATCTCTTCGGGATACCACCTACCCGCATAGTCGCCAGAAGGTATCGAGGCTGTCCAGACACTTTTCTTCTTGTCATAGCGAACACTTGATTCAGGGTGAATTTTCCTAAGGTCACTTTCCAGCCCCTGCTTCCAAGCCTTGGCCTCGGTCTTGGAGTCGAAGGTCTCTTGTGCTTTTCGACCGGGCAAACTTTGGTGATAGGCAACTGCCTGCCACCTGTCGCCCACTTTCTTCAAACCATTGTCCAGCCCTCTAGCCAACATGCTCAGCGCCTCCCCTCTTGGAAGAGTCGCGCTGACTCAAGATTCCCTGTTCTTTTAAGAACTGAAGGGCGACCTTCACTTGATTATCCGAGTATCCCCAAGCCTCCGAAACGAGTTGGCGGATATTTGACCGAAGTCCCATGCCATACAACATGTAAAAGCTTTGAAGCACTCTCATACTGCGCCTCTCAATGAGCGTGTATTTTTCATTCTCGATAGGCAGACTGTCTAGCCCAGATAGCTTGTCGAGGAATGTGACCCCAAGATAATCACCAGCCTCCGACAACGAGTCCTTGTGCTTCTTCATTGCCTCTCGCGCAAGAGCCTGAATATGTCCAAGATCCGCTGCCCTTGGCTGGCCCGCACCATTAAGTTCAGCGATGTCCAGAGCCTTTTGTAAAAGTTCCTCATGGAACAGGTGATCTATGTGTGCCTCGTCTCGTCTGTCAGCACTGTCGGTCGGACGCGCCACGTCTAGATGGGCGACGATGTAAACCTGTGGATCAATGGAGTTAGCAAGTGGCTTCTTATATATGCCAGCGTAGATCTGCTGCTGACCTTTACGTCGCCCTCGCGTCACGTACACGTGGAGAATGTCAGCGCGCCTACGTGTGTTTAGGGCATCTTCCACCTGAGGTTCGGCAAACAGGAATGCCCACAGTTCATCTGCATCTACGACTCGATGCTTGGTTGAAACCAGCTCCAGTCTTTCCTTTGTTACTTGACTTCTGCTCATGGATACCATTATTCTATTTTTACGCATACAAGTCAAGCATTTAACGAAAGTGATCCGATAAGTCCATGAGCCGCATACTAAGTGTTGAACAAGCCGCTGAGCTAATAGGCTATAGCGTCTCTTGGCTGTACCAAAATCACGATAAGACTAACGGACCTTCGAGTATCCAGAAAACAAAAGGCAAAAAACTTAGATTTCGCGAGGCTGACATAGAAGAGTTTAATGGATGACCTAGCGGACTTAATTGAAGAGTACCTAGAATTAATCTTTCCTCTTTCACCCATTTAGCTCGCGAATCATTACCTCCAACTGGTGGTAAACTAATGAATACCGAAATACGATATTTACAGAATAGGAGGCGATAATCAACGATTGGATGAAGCTATCTGACATCGCAATAGACATGCAGATGTCGATCAAAACCCTGTACTACCTGAATAAGCAAGGACTGGGACCAAGGGCCTACAAGTTCGGCAGGCAATACATGGTCAAACGCACTGATTACGAATCATGGATACGTGCAAGTGAGTGCAGAGATTAAAAAAAGAAGAGCCTGGCTACGAACCAGACCCTTCGATGACAACTAAATAAGGAGAGTACCTAGCAATAAGCATCAACCAGAAGAAGTCCCTATAAGTATATCAGGGTTCTTTCTTCCGGAGCGGCGCCACTGGTCGGTGATTTAGGCCAAAAGGCCAAATAGGCCACAGGCCAGTGGTCCGCACAAGCCCCCTAAAGAGTAGGAAAAAAATTACTTTTTTTCATTATCTACGTGGGTTTTTAACCTAATTCGCTACCCATGGCCTTTTGGCCTAAGTGGCCTAACCGAAAGAGAGCAATGAAAAACATATATTATCCAGAGGCCTCAAGCCTCTATCGAACACTCGGATGGCAAGTTGTCGTCCCCAGTCGCCTAGCTCCAGATTCTAAATTACCGGCCGAAGGCATCAGTCAAGTTTTTGGGCGTGGCAATACCGCCACTGCCCAACAGATGGACAACTGGGCAACAACATACCGCGACCGAGGCTGTCTGCTCAAAATGCCCGAAGGAGTTATAGGCATCGATAAGGACGACTACTGGAAGAGAAAACCAAAGGGCGGTTGGGATGTAAAGAAAGGAGATGAACAGCTAACCTCACACATAAGCCGATTGGGCGGACTGCCCTCGACCCATTCATCCACATCACGTGGCTCGAACCAGCCCTCTGGAATCTATTTCTTTCGTCTCCAGGAACACGCTGAGATGGTTCAGAAATTGGACAAAGACATCGAGATAATCCAGAACCATCACAGGTACGCGGCAGTTTGGCCCTCGGTTCATCCAGAAACTGGACAACCTTACCAGTGGTACAGTCCGGATGGGTTCAGATGTACTCCTCCCAGGCCTTCAGAGATATCGCTACTGCCACAAGAGTGGTATGACCACCTGATCGCCGCACCCAAAAGAGCTAGGGCTTCTGCTGGGGACACGGCGCCGCACAGTGAAATGCGGCGATCTTATGAGAATGATCCGATCGACTGGGTTGAGTCGCTGGATAATGGCTACTCGTCCATCAGAATGGCGGCGTTTTACGATGAAGTGGTCCTTCGAGAGGACAGGCACATTGGCCACGATGAACTACTTTCTCTAATCGGGAGGCTCCACTATTACCAGTTCACTCTCAAAGAGTTTGGTGCTCGCGGTGTTTTTGATCTAATTTTGGCCACTTATCTTCAAACGACGAATGCTGAGAATCCAACCAAGGAACTTAGCGACATAGTTCGTTGGGTTGCTGGAGAGGATTTCACGCCATGTCAGATCTAATTCCAGACAGACGCTATTCGGAGGAAGAATTCTGGAAGGCTCGGCCTATTTTGAACTTTACGAAGTTGGTTGCCAGCAAACGCAGGAAGTCCGCGTATGCACTTCTTGGCTGGGTGATGGTTTTTATGCTAACCCGAGTCTCTTATAAGACCTCGTATGTCAGCGCAGTCGGTGCCGCGTCGCTAAACATGCTCTTTCTGATCAGTGGAGCTACTGGCGGGGGCAAATCTGCCGCCCGCAAAGTCGCCCTAGAAGTCTACGAATTCGAAGATATTGGATGGAGCTCTCCGGCCCCGATACAGGCAGGATCAGGTGAATCCGTGTCAGATTCTTTTTTTACCCCCTTGAAAACAAAGGATGACGAGGGCAAGTTGAAAATAATAGATGAGTGGGTAAACCCCAATCACTGCAGGGTTTTCTTCAACGATGAGATTTCTTTTCATAAAGGAAAAACTAATCAGAACTCCAGCACTTTAGAAGCCACGTACCTGAGTTCCTACAGCGGCGATGCTCTTGGGCGAGTCCTAGTAGGCGGAAGAGGGAAGGAGGTTCCAGCAGGCGAATACCGAATGATTACGGTTTTCAACGCTCAGCCAGAGCATGACCCCTTTAGAGATGACTCGTCCATCTCCTCGGGTATGCCCAGTAGGCTCCTCAATCTCAGTGCGGTGAATAAGAATGCGAGAGTCGACTACCAATCGACCCTAAGAACTCCCGAGCCCGCCAACTTCAAGATTCCGCATTTTGGTCTGCGTGGAGACCGAATGCCGTCTCAGTTTCGAGCTCTTCCGGAGATGGAAGCGGCACACGCTGAGGAGGACTTTGCAGCCAGTGAGGGTACTCGGGAGCTTGGTCGCTCTCACACTCTTCTAACTCGAGCCAAGATCGCCTGCGTTCTAGCGGCTTTAGAGGGTCGGGATTACCTGCTGATAGACGACTGGCATCTGGCTGGCCACCTGATTGACCACTCCAACCTGCTTGATGACGAAATCAAGAAAACCCTCCGGCTTGCAGCGAGAAAACAGGCTGGACACGAAGGAGCACTCTTGGGTGTCAGACAGGATTCGGCGGAGGTATCGAAGGCAGCAACTGCATTTGAACGAGTCAAGAAAAATCTAGCTAAACATGCAGAAATGTTTGGCTACGACCTGTCTCAGCCTGCGAAGTCTCAGGCTAACAAAGTTGCCCTTTCGACACTCAGGCAAAAAATCAGTAATCGAGACAGAGAGCTAGTGGAACCAGCGCTTAACAAAATATTGGAGGAGAAGAATGCGTAGCGAGACAAACAGTCACCTTTCGGACGACGTCGTAAGTTTCGTCCTAGAGGTAGTAGATAAAAACGGAGTGGCTTGCATTTTCCACGAGGATTTTCAAATCCTATTGGAACTCCAAACCAAAGAAACCGGAAGAGCTAAAATCATCCACGCTCTAGCATCCTTCAACAATCCGGAACTGGAAAGAAGGCTGATCCCATCACTGAGTGAGCTTAGCTTTGATTGCCTCTCACCGTTTGGCTCTCAAACTAATCGAACCAATGTCCCACATGCATCTGAATGGTCGGCGAACTTTGGACACCCAAGTGGTTTCGACGCCTCTTCTGCCTCTTTAGCCAGGCTTCTAATGAGGGCTTTGGATGAACTTGAAATTGGCATAGAAGACGTCTCAGCCCACTCAGTTAGAGGAACCCCAAACGCACAAATCGCCGAAGACTACTTGTTTTCGGACCACGACTGCTCACTAGGAAAGGGGGTGAATAATGACGAATAAAGACACTCCCAAAGCATGGCTCCCAGCGGAGAGCTTTACCGATGAGGCCAGGCAGCGTTACATTGCATGCTTCGCCGACTTAGTGGCTACTCAGGTGGCCTTTACGGTACAGTTTTATCGCTGGACTGGAGAAGATTACGTGACCGCAGCGTCTGCTCGAATAACTCAAACATTTGCAGCTAGTTCGGCAACTGAAATCGAGCTGCAAGCATCTAAACGCTACCAAGGCGTGGCAAAAGTACCTGAGCTTGAAGCGCGTTCCTACAAACGGGCGCACCTCACATCTGCCAACTGGACAAAAGCGATGCGCGGGAAACCACCACCAGCGATGGTTTCAAACCACCTTTTCGCAGGTGTCATGTACTTGGTTGACTTTAAGACGAATATGGGATTCGTTGTAAGGTCCGAGTCAAATCAGGCACAAGGCCTCCTAGATAAAGTGCTAGCAAAGCACAATGTGTGGGGCATGCCGACGACTGGGGGCCTTTGGTTACTGAACACCTAGCCGAAGAGGCCTCCTAGCAAGGTGCTGGACTGCAGCCAGCATCTTGCTAGTCTTCGACTAAAGCTCAGAGGCCAATAGAGCCCCGGGGTCGAAGTAGCAATTCGACATCAGAACGCTCGGGATGCCTAATTTAAGTCCTGCGGAACTCTACTCCAGCGATCTCTTGGCTTTCCCAGACCGTGGCGAAGTCACCCACAGGCCTGCTCTCAAAACTCACTCCATTGCTAGGACCGACATGGCACAGATCGGCCAGCGAATCACTCGCCTGGGCTCGTGGCCGTCAGGAACACTTTGCCCACATAACTTCTTGCTTGAGTCGGCTTGTTCTGAAACCACGTTGAGAGATTCGGTTTCAGTTCTTTGGCATAGTCGCAAGCAGCCTTAGCTCGCTTGCGAACAACTATGTTCATGCTGAAAGACTGCACTTCTAGGCGAGTGCCGGTGCAAATGAACTTCTCGGCATAGGCACTATCCTCCACCGTCCGCTTCACCTGAGATCCCTGGAGAGTGGTTAGGCCTGTAGCGCTGGCGCTAAAACTTGCAAGCGTCTTTTGGTAGGCAACATATTTGGTGGCTGCCTCCGCGGGCACAAGACCAAACGCTAAAACGGCAACTGACACAATCCCGATAATTAGCTTGTTCATGATCCCCTATTAGTACTTCGCCCCATAACTAAGACACAGCCCAACTTAATCATGCTCCGAACGGTCATCATCATGTTGTGACAGAACGCCTATTAAATGACTAACCCCCCTGCCGAAGCAGAGGGGTTAGTGGTAATTGAACTAGTGGTTATTTACTAACCAGATAGTTGGTTACTACTTAGTGGTAACGGTGGTTGAGAACACTGGCGTTGAGTTGCCTGCCATGTGAATGTCAACCATTACGTCTAGACCAAGAGCTGCTGTTGGGCGGTCGAAACGCTGGAAGTCCATTGTGACTTCAGCCTTTTCCCACTTGCCAGCAATCTTCCAGGTAATTGTTGAACCCTTCATACCCTTAGCGTAGACAACGATCTTGCCGTTGAAGGTTCCAACGTTGACCACGGCATCGGCTGGAAGAGCAGATGCATCAGTTACGTTTTGGCCAACCACGATGGTTGCTGTCTTGATGGTTTCAACGCCATCGATTGTGACAACAGCCTTGACTACTGCGGAACCTGAGTCGTTGGTTCCAAGCAGCAACTTAGTGCTGAAGGTTCCGTCGCTCAATGTGGTTCCAGTCGTGTTGATCAGGTAACCAGGACCAGTTGAGTAGAGGGTTACTGGAACTGACTTGGCAGGGTTGCCGTACTTGTCAGTTGCAGTGATCTTTACATCTACTGTCTTGCCTGGCTCGCTGCTAGCTGGAGCAGTTATGGTGAATGACTCAGCAGTACCGGTTCCAACCGCGTAGACCAAGGCCTGGCTAGCAGTTGCTGCGCCAGAGGTCATTGTGATGGATTGTGCGCCACCGACTGATGACCAAGCATCAACTGATGCGATACCGGTTGAGCCTGCACGAACGGTGATGCTGTCCTTTGCATAAACGGTTCCGTCGCTAAACAAGAAGCCTTGAGCAGCGAATGTAACTAGAGCACCTGAAACGGCGCTTCCAGCAGCATTTGTTGCCTTACCGCCAACGGTTACCTTGTAGGTGTCGCGCACGGTTGGTGCATCAACAGTTGGAAGGTTGTAGCGGCTGTCGTAGTTAGCGAAGTCCCTGTTCTCTAGCAAGAGAGAACCGGTGTTGTTGGTTTCAACAACGTCGCCAACAGTGTCGCCGAAGTCGCCATCAGCGTTGAGGTCTTCTGCCTGGGCAGTGCCGTAGGCAAGATCCTCAGCTGCGATGGTGGCTACTGCCGAATCTGCAACCACGTTTACAACGGTTGAGATAGTTGAGCCAATAGGTGTGATGCTTCCGTTAAGAGCTACCTTCGCTGAAGCAGTGAACTTTCCAGTTCCTGTTCCATCATCGGTGACGCTCAATGAAGCCTTACCGGCAACAACTGGAATGCTTGCTGCAAAGGTCGCGGCCTTTGAGCGCTCATTTGCTGTTGGGGTAACGATCACGGTGTGAGTGCCGTTTGCTGGCGCAACACCAAACTCGTCAACAACTGAATAGGCGATTTCAACATCGTCGCCTGCCTGAATTGTTAGTGAGCCAGGAGTGATCTGTGTTACCGCGTAGGTACCATCGGTTACGGTCAGAGTCAGCTTTTCACCAATCGCTGAGCCGTTGACTGACGGGGTGAATACAAGGATGTCTCCATCATCTGCAGCGCCCAGGGTTACCGTCATCGCGACTTTACCATTAGCGTTTGTTTTTGCAGTAACAGTGGTTCCACCACTTACTAGACCCTTGCCCGCAACAGTGATTGCATCGGTGTTGGTCACGTTTGTTGAAGTCACTGCAATTGAAATCTCAGCGTCTGAGATAGCAACTGGTAGTGCAACGTTTGTTCCAACGAACATGTCTAGCTCAACCGAAGCAGTTCCGGTGCGCACGGATGCAGTACCGTCCTGTCCGTCTTCGTAAGCAGCCGCGTCAGTTCCTGGGTCATCCTGCATAGGCAGTGTGGTAACCGCGTTTGCTGTGTCAGTTACCCTGAAATCAACAGTTGGGCTAGTAACCGTAGCAGAAGTGTCTGCGGTGGAGGTGTGCTTCAAGTCACCGGTGTTTACTGCAGCAGTACCGGTGCCACTGAAGTCATTATCACCGTAAACATTCAAGGTCATTTCCTGACCTGCTCCCAAAGCGCCCAAGGTGTTTACGTTCCTCCAGCGACTGTTTACAGAGTCCCAGGTCAGCTGACCGGAACCATCTGGAGTTACCTGAACGTCATCTTCCAGAAGGTCGACTAGAACAGCTGTGCTATCGACCTGCTGATAGTTGATGTCACCAGAAAGCGTTACCGACATAACAACAGAGGTGCTGCCCACAGTTACGCCAGACAAAGTACCGACAGCGCTAAGCTCCCCGATTTCCTTGAATGTAACGGTCTCTACTGCAGATGAAATCTCTCCAGCGTCGAGGATGTTGTTCTGGTTTCCATCGATCCAAGCCTGAACGGTGTATGAAGACTCGTTCTGGTTGTCCTGAGGATCCAAGATCAGAGCGTTTGAGGCTCCGAGGGCTGCGGCGTTAGCGCCTGGTGAAGCCACGTTCTCTGGAGTAACAACGAAGGAGCTCATAGCAGTTCTAGCTTTATCGTCATCGTGTGTAAGCGTGGCGGTTCCAGCTTCTGCTTGAGCGGCTACATCACTTGTGGCTGCGTTGATGATATATACGAGCGTATCGCCTGATAGAAAACCAAACCCATCTCCCCCTGTGATAGCCGCAGCTTGGTCCGCAGCAATGGTAACTGTATCGTCTGCGGCTGTGGTGGTGTCCATGGCCACGGTGACAACGTCGGCGGTAGCAAAGAAGTTAGTGGCTGCTCCAGGAAGAGTTACTGTAATTTTGTCGAAACCGGAGAAGGCTCCGGAGGAGGTGTCAGCGACGATAGCCACTCGGCTTACATCAACAATTCTTGCATCCGTAGTCGAACCATAAGCGTAGAAAAGTTCTCCTAAGCCTGTTCCGCCTTGTTCGATATCCATGAGAACTAGCTTCTCATCGGAGTTAGTGACTTTATACCTGAGGTACTTGTACTCGTCCGCATTCACACCGGTGATAACCGGTGAGACCGAGAACGTTGATGTAGTAAGCGTGTTGTACGCCGATCCAGTAGTCGGGCTCAATGTAATTGCACCGGCAGCTTGCGCAGGAAGCGCACTCACACCAGAAACAACTAGAGCCAGACCTGCACCGAACGCCAAACCCTTACGGGTTGTGTTCTTAGACATAGTGTCTCTTTCTTCTTGGTTTGCCCACAATCAATTGATTGCAGGCTGTAAGAGATAGCTACCACCAACCAAGCAGGAGATATCTAACCCTTACAGGAGTAGGTAACCAGAGGAATGGTCTCTTAGTTACTCTCACGTGATCAGGTGTGGACGGACAGGAATGTTACGTGTCTGGACTTTTTATACATAAGCGAGCCCGTACCTGATACCTTGCAATGAAAGAATCGGACAAGCTATCCAGACAATGCTGATTGGAGCATGCAGAATGCCTGACTACGAGTTAAAGCACGAGATAGAGCACACCGCAAAATTGATCGGATTATTAGGGGCAAGTACAAACGGCACTGAACTTTGCCGCCGGCTAGCAAGCGACGATGTGTTTGGACCAGGAACAATCGGCGTGCAGCTATACGCTCTAACTAATGTTGGGGAATGGCTTTTGCTTGGGTCCTACGGTAAGTCAGCCTATGGCGATCAGAAGCTAACCCAGTTCGATGAAAACGTACTGAACCTGGCAGCAAGATCCAGACAAGTAGAAACTATTGATCTTGAAGTTGATTCAGAGCCTGCTGAGGTGACAGCTAGTGTTCTGCTGAGAGACGACATACCGGTCGGTATGTGGCTGAGGCTTACAACACCAGGGACATACATTTTTAGACCTATGCCGTTGACCCTTCGGGCGATCCAAGACGCCGGTGGTTTGTTTATGGATTGTATCGGTTTTAGGACGTTAGCCGCAAGCGAAGGTGCGAAGAACGCGTCTCCCGAGGACATGACTGAACGCCAGATGGCGATCTTGATTGATATGGCTCACGGTAAGACGAACATTGTTATTGCCCGAGAGATGATTTTGAGTGAATCAACCATCAGACAAGAATCAGTGAGAATCTTTCGAGCCATGAGTGTTGGCACTAGACAACAAGCGGTGCTCAAGGCAAGGGCCCTAGGACTATTGCCTGAAGAGATTGAGGTTGGGGGCTAACCCCACGGCATCAACGGGACCGGGATGGAGGATAAGGATCCTGCAATCTAAACCGCTCTTATGTATTAGGCATTTCTGCAAAATCTCGAACTCACAGTTTTCAGTGATCTTTTTCTACGAGCCGTTTTGACATCATTTTTATGACTCGGTGAAAATTTTGGATGGACGACATGCTCTTGTCTTTCTTGAAAAAGAAAATACAATCAGGCCGAACCCCAGTCCGAACTCCAGCGGCCTTTTATCGCGAAATTCCTTGATGCGGGCAATCGAAGTCAAGACCGGCCCAGCCTTTCGACAACCCTCTACAGCGACGAACTCTTTCATACACTCCCCCAGTCAATAATATTAAGTTCAAGCCTGCACGAATCGCAGATCATGACGCATTCGTCGGCCAAATCATAGGTGGAGCAGTGTCGCCAATTTCCGCATATGAAGCACTCCATGCATCGACCGTATGGGAGCTACTTTTGTGGTGATTTGAGTTATCCACAGAGCAAAGCGTTGGGGACTTGGAATCTGTCGATTTTAAACTCGGTGCTCAACAACGCGTTCATGACCGCGAGCGCCGCAGTGCCTCCCAGGAAGGCAATTGTGTTCATCACCAACATAGGGCCTTAAATAGTCTTCAGCGCCCGCCTGGAGCCCTTAGGGACCCAGACTAGGAGTCGCTCAACAATTCACGTGAGTTTTTGCGCGACCTGCCCTTGACCAATGAACAGACCCTGCTACGTTCGGCATCCATAGCATTAGGCCGGTGAGGCCGTTGCGGCATAATTTAACAACACCCACAAATCCTTTCGTCATAAGCACAAGGCCTCCGCGTTCGCGAGAAAAAATAAATACTTCTGAAGTATGAAGGGCTCTGACCTGACTTCCTGATTTCGCGCTCGAAGCTGTCCTCAGCAGCAATACTCAGTTATTAAGAACATCGCTGAGACGTTGAAGAGGTTGTGTGTCTAATAACTCCCAAGACGAGGACCGATTCTGAAATGCAATATAGGATTTGTCTATCCAAGATTCGCAACGAAGAATTAAAAACTAAGACTCTAAATACCAATCGAAACTAAGTTGGTGAGGATCCCATAGCTATTTATGATTAGCTTCTACTTCTGGATCTCTGGAAAACATAGTTGGCAATGAGGGTTAGTGTGGACGGCGCCTGGGGAATCGCGCTTAAATCGCGCTTAAATCTGGATAAGCGCAATAAATTTCTTATAACTACTGATAAATTTTGTGAGCCCCGAAAATCTGATGGACGGAACTCCAAACCCTGCTACAAAGGGGCTTCCCTCGTTCTATTGGGGTAGCTGGCCCCGTAGCTCAGTGGATAGAGCAACGGTTTCCTAAACCGTGTGTCGGGTGTTCGATTCACCTCGGGGCCACTTTTTTCAAAACCTGCCGTTCACCCCAAGGCTTGATCACGTTGAGGTGATCATGCCCTGGGGGATGTGCAGTAAAGCGATTAGTAAATAGCGACTACGAACAACACGATTGTGGCTGCAGCGAAGATCGCCATGGCCGCTTGAGTAAGATTTATAAA
>Ga0136555_1000715_pt1 | contig 12738 bp, 3 predicted proteins | sample AntRauTorckE5432_FD_104927 | JGI IMG/M metagenome (GOLD analysis project Ga0136555, IMG submission 104927) | Saline lake microbial communities from Rauer Islands, Antarctica - Metagenome Torckler E5 #432 | ecosystem: Environmental > Aquatic > Non-marine Saline and Alkaline > Saline | place...
CTAAGATGCGGCGTACGCCAACGGCCACTGGGTCTCGCGGTGCCGCATCGGGGCAAGCAGCAGGGCCAAATCAGGCGAATTCGCCTCTAGGGCTCGCAGCAGCGCGTCGGGCATGCTGGCGAGGCCGGTGGCGTTGGTAGCGAGCTGCTGCAGGAACGGCTGAAACGGCTGGGCCATCGAGACGTCGTCGCAGCACGCCATCAGCACGGCCACCGCGCCCAAGTCATCGAGCGCCGTGCTGGGGCTGAGCTCTGTTCGGGCCCAGTACATCTGAACGGCCAGCCTTCGCACTCGAGCCAGCATATCCGCAAGCGTCTGGGCTGGCCAGGCAGTGGCTAAAACAAGGGCTCGACGGCTGATGTCGCCGCGAAGGCAAGCGGGCAGTGCCAGAACAGCGGCCAGCTGAACCCACGGCTGCTTGAGCACAAGCTGAGTCGACACGGCCACTCGGGTTTCGACTGCCTGGTCCACCAGCATCAGTCCTTGAGCTGCTGCAGGAGCTGCTGTGGCCGTCAGCTCCCACTGGCTGCTGGCCAACGCCATGAGACTTGCAGGTTCCAAAGGGAGGCGCCGCAACCAGCCCGCGATGTTGCCAACGCTGAGACCGTTGCCCAAGTCCATCAGCGCTTGCGCTTCCTGTGGGCTCAAAGCGACGAGGCTGAGCAGCTGGGCCCACTGCAGCAAAGCCGGCTTGGGCTCGGGCAAGCTGATCTTGATCGGGAACGTTGCGAGCGGCGATAGCAGCGCAGCGTGCTCCGAAGCGTCCCAGGCAACCCAAGGAAAGATCGGCACGCGGCTGCCGATGGGCGGTGAGCGAAACAGGTGTTGCCAAGAAAAGCCTGGTTGTGATGGCGTGTAGCTCAGCTCCTGGGCGTGCCTCGTGGCGTACCACGCCGACAGCTGGCGTGGCTGGACGATGGCAGACTCAATGCCGCGCCACGGGTCGACCACCAAAGCGTCCCAGGCTTCTCTGTCCCCGCTACACACAGCGCAGGCCAGCAGGAGCGCTTCGATGTCGGACATTCCCGACGCGCGGGGGCGTGCTGAGGGCCTGTTGATAGCTGCTTTGACCAGGCCCATGGCATCCAACGCCAGGGCCAGGCGGGCTTGAGCAGCCGACACCAATATGTCCCACTGACCCACGCGAACGCTCTCCAGTGACTCAATGGCCAGAAAGTCCAAAGCCAGCGGGGCCAGGCTCCACTGCTCCCAAGGCGGCTCGGCGTTTGCAGTGCCTAGGCACCAGTCCCGGAAGACCTCTGTAACGTACTCGATAGTGCCCCGAGCGTCTGCAAGCTCTGGTACAACTCCGGGATCCACCAGCAGCGCTGTCTCGGACCGGTTAGGGTCAATCATGTGTGGCAGTGCAAGCCGCAGTATTTGCGCGCTGCACACGCCGACGCTCTGGGACACTGCCTGCTGCTCCTTCGAGTGCCGACCAAGCCAAACCCCAAAGTCCAGGCTGACCGGTTTCCCGGAGCCTCGCAGCTGGCTCTCCAGGGTCACCAGGCAGGCTGCTGCTGTGCTGTAGCGCCGGGCTAGCTGCTCATCGGTTGTCAAGCCATGAGCTTCTGGCGGATCCACTGGGCCTTGATGCGCAAGACCCTGCAGGCACGCCGATCCCAGGGCCCCGAGCGCTGGCACTAGAGGCTCTGGCGGGCTGGATGCAAAATAGAGGTACAAGCTCGCAACGTAGGCACTGGCGACAGCGAGCATTGGGGCTGGACGCACAAGGTCTCGTCCGACTAGCGGGACCGGCGTGTTGCCGCGGATGTGCCCAGGATACAAGGCCAGACACAACACGTCGCGCGGGTCCACTGCGTCGCCAGCGAGTGTTGTCCAATCCACATTGACAGCCTGCGCTGCGCTTCGCGCTTCCATGGGCACAGTTTCGGAATCAGGGGCAAGGTCCAGCAGTGCCGCTGCTACGCCCATCAGCCAATGCACGGTCTCGTCGGTAGGGTCAGGGCGACCAATTTGCATGGCCCGAGTCAGCAGGGCAAGGCTCGGCAGCTGAGGTCTAAGCCAGTCAAACTGCCGGGCTGCCAACCAAACCAGCACGGTTAGCTGCGGGCACCGCCAGGGCACGGCAAGAACGTATTGAGCAGCCAAGTAGCGCAGAGCAGCTGGGTCGTGCAGGTGATCTTGCCAAGCTGAGGTAACCCAGCCCGAGGGCAGCTTGAGGGCATTCTCTAGCTGCTCGCTGGGACTGTCGGCTGGCAGCCCTCGCACTAGCGTTGGCTCGCTGTACACTACTGCTACGTCGCTTGCTACAAGGTCTGCCGGGACGTACGGGAGTCGCAGCGGCGAGGAGACCGCAAGCGCAGTGTAAAAAGCTTCGGCGGGCACTTCCAGCTCGCTGGCTTCGGCATTGCGTGGATCCAAGGCATCGTGGGCCATGCTCTGGCGCCCCAGCATGGTGTGGCGACGATCGACCGTCTGGTACGGCAGCATCAGGTCCAGGTCGTCAAGCAGGGACTCAAGGGCGTCTGCAAACGCCCGAGCAGTAGCCAGGGCTTGGTCCAAATCGGCATCGGGCAGCACAACAGGCTCCGGTTCCGGTTCCGGTTCCGGTTCCGGTTCCGGTTCCGGTTCCGGTTCCGGTTTCGGTTCCGGTTCCGGTTCTGGCCCTGGTGCTGACGAATACACCGATGGCACCTCTGTACCTTCGTTTGACCTGATGGCTGACGCGACGAGGCTCATCGAGCTCGCCAGGGATACCACGGAAGGAGCTCTCGGAGTGGTCATCTCAACGTCTTGATCGATCTCCAGCATCCCCAAGAGCTCGTTTGCAGCAACTTCGTCGGGATCGCGAGGTTGGTCCGGACTGCCTGCCAAAGCATCGGTGAGCGACGGTGCGTAAGACGCGATAGAACTAGCGTTCGAGCCCAGGCCCAGCGGTGGCGCAGCTACAGGTTGATACTCCACGCCGCCCAGCGACACGCCTGAGACGTCCGCGGAAAGCAGCTCTGCTGGCCCTGCGCGACGCCGGTTTAGCACTTGGGCAGGAGTGTCGGGAACATTGCCTCGCAATATTTCCAGCCTGGCCTGGCGATACGCAGCGTGCAGGGCTTCAAGAAACCCGCGATACTCGTCGCTTACCGGGGCTGGGGGAGCCGCGACTCGCCGCACACCGGTCGCCTCTTGTTCCGCAATCGGATGGTCTGGTGTCAGCATCATGATTTCAGGCGGAAACACGGCCCAGCACGGAAGCATGCGCAGCATGCCGGCCACAATCGACTGCGGAGTGGTGCGCATGCCGTCCAACTCGCTCACCATCACCTCAACCCGCTGCTGAACCGACGCCTCGATGCGCTCAGGGTCAGTGCCTCGCCACGTCAGTATCTTTCGCAGCACTGCTTCGAGGTGAAGGCGCGTTGGAGCGAGATCGCGCTGGATAACCCGGCGGCCCATGCCCATGCCGTTCAATACGGCTCGCAGGCGCTTCAGCGAGGCCGCAACGGCTTCGGGCGTGTCCAGGTACACTTGGCCACCACTGGAATCGAGCTTGATGGCCCCAAGCAGCACCTTCAGGATCGACCGCAGGCCGTCCAGAGAAACCCGGGGTCGCTGACGGAGAGTGTCAAGCAGGGCTTGCGGCAGCATCTGCGTGTACACTGCAAAGCCGTCGACTTCGAGCTTTTTGGCTTGGTCCAGTACGGCACGAAGCACAAACAGACCGGCCGAAGGCGATAGAGCCCCGTCCCGCGGAATGACGGCGTCAACGAGCTGCAGCATGCTGCTCGCCGTGCCTGTTGTTGCCAGCGGCTCCACCAAGCGCTGTGCCAGGCTCAGCGACGCAATTGTGGTCGACACGCTGTCCTTGTTGGCGCTCAAAATAGCCTGCACCCGCGTGTACACGCTGGCGAGGCCATCGGCCATGGGACTGGCCACCACAGTGTCCTTGGTGCGAAACTCGCGCAGCAAGGCCCCAAAGGCCTCTTGGCGATCGCCATCGGGAATCGAGTGGCTGAGCAGGTTGCAGCGCCACGTTCCTAGGGCTCTGATCATGTCGACCGCCGGGTTCATGGCCTCGGGCGACTCAAATTCGGACGCGCTAAGCCGGCTCAAGAGCGACTCGGCCACCGTCTCGACGGCTCGTGTGCTGTGGTACATGTGGCGACACAGACGGTCCGCGTTGACCAGGTGTGCGTCGCGGTTCTGCGTGGCCGACATGATTTCCGTGCTAATCATGGCTTTGAGCTCGTCGCACGCCGTGTTGGCAAAGGCCAGGCGCTTGGCGTCCAGCGAGCCGCGTGAAAACAGGTGCAGCATGGCCCGAGAGAATCGAAAGCTGGCAGTGGCAAAGCTGGCCAGCTTTTTGGCCCAGTCCTGGATGCCCAGCAGCATCGGCCGGCCAGCATCGTCGCTGCGATCAAAACCGTTGTCGATGCGGTTCTGAATGACGGTCATCTCCGTGTCTACCAGATCAGCGCTCTGCTTGTCGATAAACTCGCGCGTGTAGTCGGCAGTCGAGAGTACATCCTCGATCACCAGTTCAAAGGCCTGGCGGTACGCCTCGTTGGTAGCCACCACCAGGCCAGAGAAGGGCGACTGATTGCGCAGAACGTCCGAGAGCCGGGCCACGCTGTCCTGCCGGATCTGGCACTGCGACTTGATCTTGTCCAGAATGCGGCGAAACAGCGTGGTCCGCGCAACGCCTTCGTCGCCGGCAAACATGGTAAAGTTGCCGTTGTACACGTTGGCGTGCGTCAGCAGCTTTTGCGGGCCGCAGAAAACGTCAAACAGAATGACGCTCGTCCGCAGCCGAGCAACCCCGACCGAGTGCCGGTGGTGGATGTCGCGCTCGTCGTCGGACCTTAGCATCGAGGCCTCGGCGATCATCCGGCTCAGCCAGCTCTCTTCAAAGCACAGAATGGTTTCGTCGAGCGTGATCCACAAGCTGTCCGTGTTGGACACAAACGAGCCGTCCGGCACGCTCTGGTTGTCGACTTTGGCCACCGCCGCCCAGTCTCGCAGGAGGCTCCAGAAGTGCTCCATGATCTGATCGGCCCCCCTCCGAGGATCTTCCACGAGCCACCGAGCCATGCCGTGCGGCTCGCTGCGCATGTTGGTGTACGTGTGGTTGTTCAGCGGGTACGCGCGGGTGTCCCAGGGCTTGAAGAAGGCGATGCAGTTGGCCCCGATGCCCAAGGTCAGCGCAAAGTGAATCGAGCCAGCCACGACGCTGTGCAGGCCGCCCTGGATGTCGGGCAAGCGCGACTGAATCTCGTTGAGCGGGTTGGCCGTGCCGGCGTGAGCCAAGCCAAGGGCCGCCAGCCGCGTGGTGTAGTCCAGGGTCAGATCGCGATCCGTCGTCCGGGCCTCGAGGACGCGCTCAAAGAGCCGCCCAAAGTCAGAGCTGCACTCCTGGCTCGTCATGGCTTCTCGCTCGGCCGGCTGCTTTCCGCAAAAGCACAGCAGCCGGTACGTTTCGACAGGGTAGGTGGCCAAGCACGACAGCATGTGGTCCAGGCAGTCGTCGAGACTGCCGTCTCCGTCGGGCTGGATAGACGCAAAAAACGTGGCCAGGGCACGCAGGTTGCCGGCCAAGTCGTCGCGGGCGCTGGTGTCGCCTCCGAGCTGCATACCCCGCGACATATTTTTCGAAGCCTGGTCCATAAAGACTCCGATTGACCGGCTGCCAAACGCTGGCGTTGCGCTGGGCTTCATGGTCAGTAGGTTGCCCATCTGCACCGCCTGCTCAATCTCTTCCGCGTACTGCAGTGTAAAGGACGAGGCCTCGGTTGAAACAAAGCCGGGGTTGTGCGCCGTCAGAATCGCCTCGGCAATTTCGAAGCACTCGCGCAGGCGTTCGCTTGCGACGTGGTACTTGGTGCCTTGCCCATCCACGTTGTGGCTGGACAGAAACGTGAGGGCCGACGCGATTGTCTCGCTGTTTTCCGGGCTTTCGTCCATACTGTCGGTGCTTTCAAAGCTGACTCGCCCCGTGTCTAGCTTCAGCTTGGTGGACAGCATCTCGGCTCTAAACGTCAGTCCCAGAAGCTTCCGAACGCGCTGCGTTGGCGTGCTATCTCGGCTGCCAGAGGTGCGAGCCAGGTCGATGATCCCGGCTAGAAACACCTTGTCGTCAGCTTCGTTGCGATTCTCGCCAGGCTCGCGCTTTGTCTTGGCCACCGCAATGCCAGCCTCAATGCCTCTTTCGACCAGTTCTTCGGCAGCCGGGTCGCTGTTCCAGAGGACGTCAAAGACGCTGATCGTGCGCATGAGCCGATCGAGATTCTTTTTCTTGGACCCGAGATAGGCGCTGAGCTCGCTGCAGAGGCGGTACAGGTAGCTGTGGCCGCCAAAGCCGTGGCGAAGAAAGTCGGCAACAAGCACGGCGACTCCGTTGTCGATCGAGCTGCCCGTGTTGGCCGACAAGGCGTCCCCCAGCGCATGAGCAGGCTTGTCGGTGCCGGCGATGTACACATTCAGAGGCAGACTGAGCTGAGTAAGCGCTCGTTCGGTCTGATCTAGCTTCAGCTTGTGCTGGTAGTAGAACCAGGGCCCAACGATGTCGCCGTTGGTTGCTTCTCGGCCTGGCGCGTACGTCTCGAGGATGTATTTGGCGGTCTGCGGTCCGTTGTCCTTAAACACGTTGACAGAGTGCTGGTCCACAAAGTGCCGAAGCATGCGCCACAGCTGCTCGTGGAGCTTTACGGCCTGAACGCTGCCGGTGTCGACGGACTTGGGCGTCGTGTCGGCCAGCGCCACAACGTGCTGCGTTATCCGGTTGGTAAACACAGAGTCCTTGAGAAGACTGGTGACGGCCTTGAGTCGGACAACCGTGCCTGCCAGCGTGTTGGCTGGCTGCTCTTCCAGAGCCTGCACCAGCTTTTCAAGCTGCTTCGACAGCTCCTTCAGATCTGGGCTGCTGGTTGCCAGCAGGCGCTGCAGCAGGCCCCCGATGACAGACACCGTAGCCAAGCGCGACTGAATTCGCTTGCCGTCCACGTTGATGGCTGTGCCGTCGGCGTCATCGGCGTCGTCGTCATTGTTTTGCAGCTGCGCTGCCCCTAGGTTGGGCACGGCTACTCCCACGGCCTTGCGCAGGTCAGCCAGGCTTTTTTTCAGAGCCGCAATGTACTTTGCGATGGCCTCCTTTTTGTCTTTGGTACTGCCCTGGCCTTTGCCGCCCGTCAAGTCGTAAAGCTCTGTCAAGGCCTTGCAGCACTTGCTACTTTTCTTCCAGGCGGACGCGATGGCCTCTCGCATCCCGACAGCGCCCACAGCACCGTCGATCTTGGTAATCAGCTTGTACACGGCCCGCAGCTCGGTCTTGTAGGCCTCGAGCTCCTTGTCGTCAATCTTGTCGTGCTGCTCAACCTTGCCTTCTAGAACCGCGTTGCGGGTACGCAGGCGATCCGCTTCCGTCTCGGCGGCACCAAACCGCTTGGCATGGTCGGCAATTGTCTCTAGCCGTGCCCGGAGCTCGACTCGCTTCGTGTCGTCTTTGGCCAGCGCGACTATCTTTTTGAAGTGATCGCCAAAGACCGTCACAAGCACGTTGGCAGTGTTGAGAGCATCGACATCGCCGCCTCGTTCCGATTGCAATCGAACTACTTTGGCGGCCAGCGTTTTGCCCCACTGCGCCTGCGTTTTCCCAGTGCGTTCGACGTTCAAGCTGGTTGCCATGTCTTGCAGCAGCTTCACGGCATCGGGGCCGTCCTTCAGGCCCTTGGTAGCGTCTTTCAGCTTCTTGGTGAGCTCGGCGATTTTGGCGGCCCCGCCGGTTTCAAGGTCAACCTGCGCGCAAGCAAGGACCCAGTTGCTGACGGCGAGGCTTACTTCGTCGGCACTCTTCTTTGCCAGCGTTGTGGTTTCGGCCTCGGTGTGACTCGTTCGGTACAGCTCCAGGTACACGGCCGTGCGCACCGCATTTCGGGCGCCGCTGTAGGCATCCAGTAGCAGTTTCTGGGCCTCTGCTCGTGCTGTGTCGGGCACCGCAGTGGCAAACCACTCATTGAGGGTCTTTAGCTCTTGCAGCTGTGCGACAAGCGTAGCTGGCTTGCGTGCGTTGCCAGCCAGGTTGGCCGTGGTGTACAGCTCTCCCAGCTTGTCTTGCAGATCCCTCAGGCTGGCCTTGATAGCCGCGCATTCTTTCCTTTCTTTCTTGAGCGTCTTGACAGCTTCGCTCTCGGTGGCTGTTTCTGCCGTGCTCAGGCTGCTTAGGAAACCCGAGATCTTCTGCAGGATTGCAATAGAGGACGTGTCAATAGCATTGGTGCCCTCGAACTTTCCTGCCACAGCCTTGAGCTGGGCGATGGCAACAATCGAGCGCCGAAGATTGTTCTGCACTTCAATCTTTTGTTTGAGGGAGACAATGTCAGCTGTCAGGGTAGCAATCTTCGCGAGAGCCTTGTCGAGCTTGGGCTGGCACGCGTCTTCGCTGGCTTCGGCGCTGACCTTGGTCTTGAGCGCGTCGATCCTGGCTTGCGCGGCTCCCAAGTCGGTGTTGGCCTTGTCGAGCTTCTTCCGCAGCTCTTTGATCTGGCCTTCACCCCGCAGCTTGGCCGCTTTTTCTTCGGCCGTCAGCGGAGCCTCGGCAGCAGGCGCTGCGGGGTCTCGAGAATCAAGCGCTCGCTTCATTCGCTCCTTCTCTTGAACGACCTTCTTGAGGTCACTTTGTGCATTCTTGAGGTTTTCCTGAGACGCCGTCAGGGACGTCGTCTTGTCGGCCAGCTTCTTGGCCGCCGCATCGTGCTTGGTCTTCCACGACCGCTGCTCCTGCTTGGCATCGGCGAGTTGTTTGGCCATGGTCTGGAGCTCATGGTCAAGCTCCACGAGCCGTACAGCCGCTTGACCACCGGGCACTCGCTGGATCTCAGCCTGCAGCTCGGCAATCTGCTTTTCGAGCGCAACAACCTTGGTGGCATCCTTGGCGATAGCGGACGCCTGGCTCTTGACCTTGGCGCGAAGGTCGTTAATTTTCTTTGACTCTGCGACTTGCGCGGCAGCCGTGTCCTCGGCCGACGGCTGGCTGGCCCGGACAGCAGCCTCGAGCTCGGCAGTCAGGCGGGCTGCCTCGGCCCGAGACGCCTGGAGCTCTGTGCTGGCAGTTGCTTGGCTGGCCTCGAGCTTTTTGATCTTGGCTTCAAGGTCCGGCACTTGCTTCTTGGCAAACGACTCGCCTCCGTCCGCCGTGCTGTACGACTTGAGCTTTCTCTCAGCCGCCTTGAGCTCTCCCTTGAGCTTGTCGAAACTCGTCTTGGCGTCCCCGCGCTGCTTTTGAGCCGCTAGCAGGTCAGCTTGGAGTCCCTTGACCATAGCGGCTGCCGCGGTTTCGCCTGAGCGGGCCTGGAGTGTCGCTTCTTCTGCTTGCTGCACCTCCCGCTCCCTGTCTTCGAGCATGTCTTTCAGTTCGTCTACTTGGCGCGTGGTGTCTTCTAGGTCTTGCGACATCTCGGAGATCCTGCTCTCCAGTGCGGTTTTGTCGCGCCGCTTTGCGGCCTTGACAGTTGCTACTTGGGCCTGAGCAGCCTCGAGATCGGCCTTCAGAGCTTGAACTTGCGCAGCGGCTTCGGCGTACCGCTGCTCGATAGTCTGCGCAGACGCTGACGCGTTATCGGTAGCCTGCTGCCGTCTCTGGCGCTCCGTCTCTGCGCTATCTTGGGCTTGGACTAGCTCGGCGCGAAGCCTGGCAATTTCATCTACTGCATTCTGCAGCCGCTCTGTGTTCGTGGCTGCCTGATCGTGATTCGTTACAAGCAAGTCTTTTTGACGCTGGACCTCGGCCTTGAGCTTGAGCTCCATTTCGCTGGCTTGCTGAATTTTTCTTTCTTTGGCTTGCAGCTGCTTCTCAGCATCGACTGCTTTGCTTGCGGTCCGTCGAAAGTCAGCCAGGGTGGTTGCCCGCAGCCGGTTTGCCCCCTCGATGGCTTCGGCTAAGGCACGGCTGTCCTGGACCTTCTCCTGCTGAAGCTGCTCACACTCTGCCTTGCTCGTGGCAAGATCGCGTTGCACAGCGGTCATCAGGCCCAAAAGCTCACTGCTCTCGGTTCTAACGGCAGCCAGCTGGCTCTGCACCTCGGCAAGCTGCGCTTGCGCTGCGTTGGAAGCTAATTGTTGGTTGCGCTCTGCGTCGGCCGCGGCTTTGTCAAGCTCGGCAACTCTGAGCGCCAGCCGTTCGCGCTCGGCGTTTGTTTCGCCTAGCTCGCGCTGCACAGCGGCCGTCTGAGCGGTTAGACTGGCTGACTCTGCTTGCATCCGCGCCACTTCGGTTGCCAGGGCCTCCTGGGCAGCCTGCACGGCGCGTTCCGATTCGGCTTCAATTGCGTTGGCCTGGGAAACCACATTTGTCTGTGCTTGACCGGCTTGATCTAGGAGCTGCTGCAGTCGTACGCGCTCGGCTTCAGTTGCTGCGAGGCTGGCCTGCACAGCCATCAGCTGGCCAGCCAAAGCGCTCGCTTCTACTCGGGCCTGGGTCAGGTCAAACTGCAGGACTTGCTCCACATCGTTGCTCGGTCGGCGAGGACGCGACTCTCGATCCAGCTGCTGCCGGCGTCGGCTCCTGGTCCGCCGGACCCCTGGATCTACTCAAGGGTACGCGGGTGACGAGAGCGCAGGGTCTGAAAACGAGCCCAAATTGCGTACCTTCGCCTTGGGCCATTCGGCTTACTCCCTGGCGGCGCCCGTCGGACGCCATTTTACAGTGCTCGGTGTTTTAGGCCGCAAGTGAATTAAATGGCGCTGCAGCCGCAGGCACCGGAGTCGAATCAGCCAAAAGCTCGTCAAACAACGTCTCGTCTACGCTAAACCCCATGCTTTGCGCTCCGCCGGCCGTGTCCACCAGAGTCTCGTTGACCTCTTGCAGCAGATCGTCCATGTCCTCGCGCGAGTCAAGAAGCGCGCCAGCCTCGTCACCGTAGCCTTTCAAGAGGGCCTTGTTCTTGGTTGCAAACTGCACATACGACTTGGCCATGGCTGCTCGTGCCCCTACTGCCCCAATGCCTTCTGCGTGTGCGTGCAGCTGCCGGAGGAGGTCGTACGTCTGGGCGGCCTTGGCGTGCCCAACTTGAACGTCCACCAGCGCGCGACGGGCCTGGCGCTGCACCTCGCTTGACGCGGTGCGGAACATGTTGTTCTGCTTGAACACGCGACAGTACGTGTCGAGCATCGTGTGCATCTCGTGCTCTACGGTGGCTGCCGCGTGCAGCTGGAGCTGGCTCGGCAGCGTCACATCGTCCATACTACCCGGTGATAAAATGCCCCAAGCACTTGGCCACGGAGCAGTTGTTGCACAGCAGGATTCCCGAGCCGACTTGCAGGCAGGTTTCAACGGGGTTGTCGGCCTGCAAAAACGGCGTGACCTCGTGCCCAGTAGGCCCCCCGACGCGGCCCAGAATGCCTACGCTGGTGACACGGATGAGCTCGCCGTCGCTGCACCCCACGTCTTCGGCCAGCACAAACTCCAAGCGGGTAGCCAAAAAAGTCGGGACTTTCTTTTTGTGCTGGCACTTGAGCAGCGTAGCGTTGGTTCCAGAACGAAGCCGAGGCGTGAAGCGCACTGTGCTCAAGCTTCCTGTGCGGTTGATGACAGTGCCATTGGCGGACGCCAGGCTGGTCAGCATGGGTATGTTGTCGATCTTTAGGCCCCACAGCTGGGCATCGCCAGTGGCAGTGGAAGCGTTGACGACGGTTTCTTGCAGAACAACCGTGGCCACGCCCCACAAGTCCGACAGCTCGATGGTGTTGGTCGCCCATGGCACCTGGACCGTCAAGGAGCTGTTGCCAACGCCCATTAGGTGCTGCACCGTCACTTGCGGGGCCATGGAGCCCTGGTCGACGCCCGTCGTGCAACTGGCGCCGCAAAACTCGCCGACAGACGGTCTGGCCAGCGCCGAATTGCCTGCACTAATGTTGTGAGTGGTGTACGAAAGGGCAATGGACGCTCGGGTGCCGACGATTTTGCCATAGGGGTTCCACGACAGCCCGGGGAGGCTGAGCGGCATTACAACGGGCATGGGCGTGTCCTGCAGCCACACCACGTCGGGCAGCCGCTTGTAGGCCATCAGCATGGGCTCCCAGTTGGCGAGCAGGGTCAGCTGGGCCGACACAATTAACACAATCATCGAGAGCGATTCTCTGGAGTAGCAATAGCGCCGCAGCAGATGGGCGTTGGACGAGGTCATGACTGCCATCTTAAAACTGACGTGAATTCTGCGCTAAACACAACCAAGTCTATACAGCCCCGTACGGTCTCGGCCAGAGCTCCCAGTCTTGCCCACTGGTAGCGTCGGTGCCGGCCGGCAAGTTAGGCTTGCACTGGAACCGCGACAGCAATCCTTCCAAAGCCAGCGTGGCTGTGCCGTTGGCGCCCATGGCCAGCTGAGCCGCCAAGGCGTGCTGTGGAAACTCGGTCGCAAACTCGGCGCCCAAGTAGTCTTGAACGCTGGGGCCCAGGCGGCACGACAGCAGGATGGACCACCAGACAGAGAGGCTGCTGAGCATGCTGTGCTTGTCGTCACGGCTGAGGAGACAGATGGCCCGCAAAAAGGCTGCTGGGTCCTCGGGGCACCAGCCGTAGTAGTAGATGATGGCTGGCAGAATGACGGTGGACCCGAGGTCGACCATGCGCGTCAGGATGCTACTGTACTCGGGCTTGATGTGTATTTCGCGGGAGGGCTCGCCCGACTCGGGCATAGGGACCAGGCTCTGAAGCGCAGCCGTGGCCTGCTCGCCAGCCTCGGCCGGGTTTTCAAACGCGGCGATAATGTCCAGAAGCCGCGTCAGGGC
>Ga0136555_1000716_pt1 | contig 12715 bp, 11 predicted proteins | sample AntRauTorckE5432_FD_104927 | JGI IMG/M metagenome (GOLD analysis project Ga0136555, IMG submission 104927) | Saline lake microbial communities from Rauer Islands, Antarctica - Metagenome Torckler E5 #432 | ecosystem: Environmental > Aquatic > Non-marine Saline and Alkaline > Saline | place...
ATAATAAGCGGCTACAGAGCATGCTACTAATAATAATTGTGCAAAAATTTTAAATGCCATGATTTCGTGAGTATTTTAAAAGATATGTATATAAAAAATATGACATTTGTTCAATAAGGTTATGCATTAAATCTGTCTACCATTCCTAAAATAAACGGGCCTATAAAAAGCGTTACAGCCGCTAATATTGAGGGTAATATAACCATTGTTTGATTGGTCCCTGTTATGCCTGCTATAACAGCCCATCCTATGAATACTAATAACAATACAATCCAAATTAGTATCGCTATTTTCATATTTCTTTTATGTTGTCTTTTTAAATCCACATAACGTTTGTCTTTCTCATTTTTATCCTCTATTTCATAAGGCACAGCCATTTTAAAGTGTATAATTTAATCTGAATTAATAATATACTATATATATAAGTTTATAAAGTTTCATAAAGTTTCATAAAAATGTCAATGTGGAATATTTTAGTCGGGGATAAATCCTGGCACATTAAATGTCTTGATGTTAATTATACTACATCACAATTACGCAAGTTAGATCCAGAAGTATGGCGAGTAATTTCGACCAGTTATATGGACATTGATTTTGCTGAAGAATTTCAACGAGAAATCGATTGGAATGTTGTAGCAGAACAGGATTTGGACGAAATGTTCATTCGCAAGTTCATAACCCATTTTGATTTGAGAAATATCAGTTATCGCTATATTTCGGAACGTTTTGTTCGTGAGTTTATTAATGAGCTTGATCGTGAAAGGGTTATGCAACTGCCGTATGCCAATCGGTTATCTGACTTGACTACGATTGTGGATCCCGCAATTGGACAAATCGAATTGATGATCGACTCTACTTTAAAATTACCATTGCCTGACGTTCCAACTTATGCTACAGCTCCTGCTATAGGTGGTACAGTTTCTGCTATTGGGAAACCATCCATGTGGGGTGGCGCGATTGCACCTGTTGCAGTTCCTTCCATGGATGGCGGCGTCGTACCAGCAGTAGAAAAGTCATCTTTGACTAATGTGGATATCTCACATTCTGGATTGCGCGAGATGGCTACCACAATATCAAGCGGAACAGATGTAGGTGTATCGGGAAGTTATACTGCCGGTGCTACAGCTTGTGCTACAGGGGGTTATGCCATTACGTGGGGACATGTTGGTGGACTTGGTTGTCACGGAGTATCCGCAAAACCTAAAACACCTACAAAATCTACAAAGGCCGATCTTGTGAAATTTGCGACAGAAGCAGCTAAAGTATTTTCTGAAAAAGAACTTGCTCTACGAGATGCTTTGGGCGAAACTCCTAAAATTATTGATATCAATCAAGAACAGGTCCCTATTGATTGGGTTGCACAAGATCCTAATAATAACAGAGCCTTATTCTATTTCTCAAATAATGAATTAAAAGATCGTAATAGTGGTAATGTATGTGATATATCTAATTATAATCCAATGCCGCAAACAAATTTATCATTGAAACATCGATACGATACCTCTACAAAATATTACAAATATCGTAACCTTATTTCTAATAAATATATGGAAACGCCTTATACTCACCACAATGTACCAGGTGCGCCACAATTTCGTCAATTTGTAGATCCTATAACAGAGCGATCCGGATCTTGCAAATTTATTCCGACTGACACAAATTTATGGAAGGTTGACACCTATTGGATTCCGGAGAATGATTTGAAGCGAGATATTTCTATCTTAATCAAACAAAATTATGTTCCTCTTGAAATGATAGAATATTATTTGCCACATGTAAATTTTCACTTTATAAGCAATTCTCAATTCTTAAGCGAAGAATTTATTCTTAAGTATGGAGCTCGTTTGTATTGGGCTCATGTTCGAACCGAACTATATACGCCTGCTATCATTAAAAAGTATATTAACCGAGTTAATCTTAAGGAAGTTATTTTACGCGAAGATTTAAATGAGATTATGCGACCTTCTCTTATAATTTCTTCTGGTGCACAAATTGGCAAGCATTATACTACTATTATTAAAGAATTTATGGCGGAATGTGATGTTATGATCTTTGATTATTTGGAAAAACGCGATGAGCTATTACAGCAAACTCTTTTAGAAAAAGAGGTTTCTAATCGCACTCGCGGATATGTTAATCCCGAAGGCAAATTCGGAGGTGAATCATTCAGCTACAATGAAGAATATGCGAAACAACTTATGGGAGGAGATAGCGACGAAGAGGGTGAAGATTTTATTACAGTTATTACTAATCGCAAGAAAGCAATGGGAGTTCCTATGGATGCGAGTATTAATCGTAAAGAAGAGTATGCTAAGAAAGTTTGAAAAGACTAAATCAAAAAATATATTTTTTATAATTATAAATCGCTGGAATCATCATCCAAAGGATTATTATATTTGGGCCGCTTTAAATGTGCAGGTGGTGCATCATAACCATGTGCAGCGGGTATATTATATCTGGGAACAGAAATATTAGACGAAATATCTGAAGAATCATCTGAAGAATCACCGTCTGATGATGGTGCTCCTAATGGCCCTATATAGCTGGGTCTATTAGGTGGACCGGTATACCCAGGGCCAGCATAATCATTGCCACGTTTTGCAGGTGCTACAGGTGGACCAGTGTATCCAGGTGGGCCAACATAATCATTGCCACGTTTTGCAGGTGCTACAGGTGGACCAGTGTATCCAGGTGGACCAGTGTATCCAGGTGGACCAGTATAATCATTGCCACGTTTTGCAGGTGCTACAGGAGGACCGGTATACCCAGGTGGGCCGGCATAATCATTACCTCGCTTTGCGGGTATAATTGCACTTTGAAGATTTTGTCTAATATTTCTTTCTGTGGCTAATTGTGATTGAAGGCGCCCAATTTGTCTATCTCTGCTACTATAATACCATGGTCTTTGCCACCAAGGTCTTTGCCACCAGGGAACACTTGTATCTATTACAATAACTTCTTTTCCTTTCTTGATTTCAAGTGGCTTAGCTGATATTGATTTTGGTGCATCTCTAAGAGCATCTCCAACTACTCTATTAACTAATCCCTTAAGAGATAACTCATCTAATTGAAGGGATGTCTTTTTAAGTTTAGCCAATGATTTCTTTCCGATTTTACCCTTAAACATTCTTCGTGATACCGCCGATACTTTTAATTTTTTAATTAGTTTATCTTTTGTATCAGAGTCTAATTGCTTATTCTCATCCAATTTTTCTATTATAGCTTTTATAGACTTTTCCATGTTAGCATTTTTCTTTTTGCTTGCATTCAATATCTTTAATTTATTCGGAGGTAAGAATTTCGTATATCTAATATTGGCAAATTCCACAAGTTCCTCAGGTGACTTAGCATCAGTCTTTTCAGTCAATTTGATCAATGATTCCATTATTTTTGGATAAATAAGATCTTGATCCTTTACATAATCCGATACCTTAATAGTTTTAACGCCAAGTGCTTTACATAAATGTTTTTCTATAGGAGCAGATTCACCAACCAAATCTATATATTTTGCTATATTGGTATATGTATAATCGGCTAATTTACGAGTATAATCATCAGCCTCATCGCCACCTGCCCAATATTCTCCACCATATACGCTTTCTGAACCACCTATGTGTAATTCTGGATCCATTATATTTTCATAACTACCATAGTACTCTCCCTTTCCAACTTTAGGTTTATTAGGTTTATTAGTTAACAATGCATCTGCTAATACTGCAACCAAAATGACAAATATTAATATCAGTAAACAAAGTAGGCCACTCATTTTTATTTTTTGCTATATTTAACAACAAATAATATTAAAAATATATTTTAAATCTTTCTGAAAAGACCAAATCTATAATTAGTGGGCATCATTTCATTAGTAATACCCGTATAATCTGCATTATTAAACACTGGCTCAAACCCATATTTTTTAAATAGGTATATACATTCCCAAGTATGCAAGTACCTAGTAAATTGAAATTCTTTTGGTTCTTTATGAAATGCCTCTCCTTCATTATTACTATGATAATATAGGCCATGTTCAATATCATTAATCATATAATTTATTGGCGTAAATGAACCATGCTCTCTTATCATAAAATATCCTCCCTTAGATAAAATTCTACTTATTTCAGAAAGAGTATTGTCCAAATTTGGAATATGATGTAATACCATAAATGTTGAAATTAAATCAAACTCATTATCTTTATACGGCAGTTTCCCTTCTGATTGTATATAATATTTCATAGTTATGTCAGTATTGCGATTTTTATCTGTATATTGTCCCCATTTCTTAAAATCGATACCGTGTATGTTTTCTTTAGATATTCCAAGTAGGTCACCTAAATAATGGGTTGTATTGCAATCTCCACAACTAATATCTAAATATTTTTTTGTCTTTTTGATATCGGGAGCAGCATACAAGGATTTATAATAAAACCTTTCAGCGGTTTTTTTGCCTTTTCCTACATAAATATTATCAGCGCTATCATTATATCCACACTTTTCTCGAATTTTCATTATTTCTTTATAATATTCATGATCGGATTTTCTTTGCTTTAATAGATTTGATACCATATTAATAGCATTATTGCATTTACTTATATGTTTTAAAATAAGAGTAACTAGGCGCGCCTTATCAGATACACTACCCCTTGATATTACTTGCCATATTTGCTCATTTGATATGGGAGCTTTATATGGTATTCTCCATCTATTTTTATATATAGATTTAATTTCATTTATCCTGCTATCATTCTGAAACAACTTAAGCATATCATCTAATGATGCTCTATATGGTGTATTTATTATTTCATGATCTATTATTTCATCATAATTATTATATTTATCTAATGTTTTAGATTCAGACTCTTCTGCTCCACCTGTCTTGTTTTTATAAGTATTTACAATTATAGGTGACAGTATTATTGATCCCCCTAATACGAACGATATTCCTGATATTACCCATAGAATACCAGAGCTCGTTGGAGATAAGAAATCATATCCTATATCAAATAAATTAATCGCAATAGATGCAATTAGTATTATTCCTATTATTATTAGTGCATATTTTGTATTATCATTCATTTTCATTTATAAATGTATGTTATATTATTTTAAATAAAATTATAATTAACCTAAATATTCAAACTTATAATTATATAGATTTATTTGACAATTCAATTTAAAAAAAATATGCCTCCCAAGAAAAATAAGCTTGGGATCTCTGTAAAGGAGGCGTCCGATATGGCTCTCGGATTAAGAGAATCAAATCTAGGAGATTCTCAGTGGAAGCAATTGTGTAAAACTCACTATCCTCAGTACTTGAAGAATCATCCTAAAACGAGAAGTTTGCTAGAACCTGATGTTAAAAAGACACCCGAAAACCCAGAGGGAAAGGGAGAAATTGATTGGCAAGCCAATTTTAAAATGATATGCATTTATGAAAAAAAAATAATGGATGCAGCTACTCTGGTTATTCCGGAACTCAAAAAGAAAGACACACTAGCAGACTTTAAAAGACAATATGGTATGTCTGATATTGATTGGAATCAGATTATTTCTATTCATGAAGACGCAATTTATGAATTTAAAGAGTACCTAAACTGGTCTGCTGTATCCAAGCGACCATTTGATGATAAATTCATTCCATTTATTGCCGAGTTTTTGGATTGGAAAATTGTCTCACAGGCACATGTATCAGATTTCGTTATTCGCAAATATGCCACAAAACTTGACTGGAAATTTTTATCCGAGCGCGGCCTCTCCCAAACTTTGATCCGCGAGTTTCCTGATCGTGTTCATTGGAAACGATTGCCGGCACTAAATTATACGGAAGACTTTATGATTGAGTTTTATGATAAACTTCGTCATGTAGAGTATGCACCAGAAGGAGATGTATTCCTTAAAAAGATTAACAATGTTAATTGGGGAACAATTAAAACTAATAATCTTTCTAATAAATTGATTATTAAATCAAAGAATCGCATAAACTGGGCATTGAATCGAGAAGACTTATCTCGGCGCAAGTGGAAGGAGGAATTTATTGAGGAATTTGCAGATAATTTTATTTGGAAAGAGCTACCGGTTTCACATTTATCTCCGAAATTTATTAATAAGCACAAAGATCAAATTAATTGGGATGAATTATCATATGAGATCCGCTCTGAACAATTTATCACTGTATTTAAGGAATTTGTTAATTGGCAAAATCTTCCTGCTAAAAAATATAAAGATGCTTTTGTAGTAAAATTTAAAGATTATTTGTATTGGCCAAAGGTTGAAGTTGCCCATCTCCAAGAAGATACACTAATTACGTGTCGCAAAAGTAACATGTTTCCATGGGACCGCGTTTCTCGAAAAGAGGATTTGACTGAAGATTTTATGCGTAAATATCAAAAGAATCTGAATTGGGAAAGTATTGCACACAAGAAACATTTAACTAAAGCATTCAAGAAGGAGTTTGCTGCAAAAATTAAGCCGTTTATTAAAGATCATATGCGAGCAGTTACCAATGTAGAAGAACAGTATACAAAGGAGTTAAATAACCCAGAAAATCAACGCTTCCTTGGAAATTACCGTTAGTCAATTGGTACTAAAAAAATAAATTTATTTTTTGATTGAAAGTAGGCAATCACCGTACCAATCAAATCGAGTAGGCTGAAAGCTTCCTCGCATATTACGACCCGGACTCGGCTCCTCGAATTGCATTTTCATCGGAATAGTCAAGTGTGGATTATTCGAATTGAAAGGATACTCTTCGTCTAAGACTGGCGTATAATCTAAATGATGAAAGTTCATTATTATATGGTGATCGAGATAAATAGTAACTGATTTAAAATGATAGGGAATATCTTTATTTTTATATACTAAACCAATCCTACGACGATTGAATAAATGTCCCATTGGGCGTGGATCCCAATCTTCTCCATATGGTATGAATGTACTAGTATAATCAGACCACTGTTCGGGATGCTCTAATTGATATTCTTGAAGTGTGTCGATATTTTTTGTGTATATCAGAGATTTATGTCCATAATTATACATAAATTCATGTAATTTATAATAGTCGTCGGTTTTTTTACGAAATAGTTTTTTGTGGAAGGAACATATGCGGTGATATATGTCCCTTTTCCATAGTTTATGGGGATTGTCGGTTACATACTCACACTCACATTTGGTTGCATTCATTCCATCGCCCGTGAGTTGTTCATAGTATCGCATAATGATCAAACGCTTCATTCCATTGTTTTTCCAAAAGGATTGGAGGTTTAGATCTGGATTGACATTTTCTCTATTGTAGCCAGGAACAGTCACGCTGAAACCCAATTTGGTATATTTATATAGTCGCATCTCATATGTTCCACTCTGTCGAGTAGGATCTACCGTATTAGTTTGATATTGCATAGCATATTTAAATCGTTGATTACATAAAACATTTTTACCGTCATATGCGACACAACTGGCATCTAAGTCAAATGTCGTAAATATTTCCAATATACTGATATATAATCGAAGAACAATTTGCACATGCTTGCGTGGAAATTTAAATGTAAAGGTTAAAGCATTTTCTGTGCGAATCCAAAATACATTATCATCATCAACAGTGTGTTTGAAATGTTTATATATTTTATATACCTTTTCAATCGCATCTTCTTGATTTAATCCATATATTCCTAGATCAATATCTGTGCCATTTTCAGCATCAAATTCCGGTGATAAACATCGAAGAGCTGCGCCGCCCATAACACAAACATTTTTCCAATCAAATCCGCTAAATATACTATTAGTATAATCTTTGAAATTTGCCTTAAAACCTGATAAATTTGTGATAGATAAATTTCCAGGAGATATACTTTTTTTAGATTTGAATATTTCGTTATCTGTATAACAATACTCTTGTACTATAAAATCCTGAATATTATCAAAGATATTAATAAGATTGTTTTCATCATCTACAAGAATAGGATTCTCACGATCAGCTACAAATATTTTTCGGATACGATTTTCTTCTTTGCGGATGTCGTTAAATTCCGGCGAATAATAATTTTCATAAGGAAACATACTATAAACTCCATAATCACATTTGACGGATTTATATAATTCAGTTAGTTGGAAATATTGTATCTCGGCCCTAACTAGGCGTTGGACTGCTGGATCTCGAGGTGCAATATATGTACCATTGCGTAAGAATGCGAGAATATAACGAAAAGCTTCGCCGTCACGATCGATAAAGATTTCATCATCTGTTGATTCAGAAAACTTCCCCCGAAACATTGCTGCTAGCATAGATTCGGGATAACGAGTCAAGGTTTCAACACTTGTATGAAAATTATGCCCGCCGACATTAAGTTTGATATGTTTTTTCTTTTGTAATGATGCAACATCATCAGATGCTTTTTGCGAAGCTTGAATTGTTTCCAGAAATTGTTTCTTCTCTACATATAACTGTGTTAATACAGCCTGATGTTCCAATACTTGTTCTTTAGCCAAATCGATTATATCTGCGGTTTTCTTTGCATAATCTTGTTCAAGTTCTTTTTTGCGGAGATCTATCTCTCTTTGTTGTTCTATGAGTTGTTCTTCGACTCCTCCAAGGAGGGTTTTAAGTGCTTCCATTTTGAAATAATATTATTTCGAATTGAATACTGTCTTGTATAAATATATAAGATTTATATTCAATTTTTACCCAGTTTGTAGTAATGGATATTAAAGAATTCGTACGAGGATGTATAGGTGGGGCATTGGGTATAGTAATTTGTTATCCCGCAGACACAATAAAGACTTTAATTCAAACTGCCCCGCCATCTACTGGCTTTGATTTTAAACATTTCATAAAAAATAATGGTATAAGGGATCTTTATCCTGGATTTACTACTCCACTGGCGGGAATGATCGCAGAAAAAACACTATTATTTGGAACCTATGATATGCTAACGCCGTGGTCTGGTCGTGGCTGGGCAGGAGGCGCAATTAGTGGTGTGATATCTACAAGTATAATAACACCAATTGAACGTATTAAAATAAGAGCACAAGCAAACAATATTAGTGCATTTAACTCAATAAAGGGCATTATGGCAGAAAATGGATTACGTAGTTTCTATAGAGGACAATCTGCTACATTATTGCGAGAGGTTCCGGGATATGCAATTTATTTTCATGTTTTCGAAAAATTAAAACCCGAATCACAAAACCCGAATTTGGCATTGGCATTTGGGCGAGGAATTTGCTGTGGTGTGGCATCATGGGCTGTAATATATCCATCCGATCCTGTTAAGACTATTATGCAAAATGATAACATATTGCCGATAGATGCTATAAAAAAAATATATAAGAATTATGGATTCCGAGGATTCTACCGCGGATATGGATGGGCTTTGGGTAAAGCCGGGTTGTTACATGGCGGGGTGATACTTGGTTATGAACTTTCTCAAAGTCTATTATAATCTTGGATTTTGAAAAACTTTTTTGATTCGTTATTACATTTACTACAATAAGACACATTTCGTAGACAATCTGCCGAGTTTTTAAAACTCATTATTATCAATTCTCTGAGGTTACGATGAACATTACATAATATATCAAGTTTTAAATTCTCCGTTGATTTCTTATCATCAAATTTTAATTTCTCCGTTGGTTTCTCTCTATTATAATATGTGTCATATGATAAAGTTTGTGTCATCCAACTTCTACAAGTAGGGCAGCCATAAGGAAAGGTACGACGATTAAACAAATATGGTTTTGTTATGTATCTTAATATCTCTCTTCTATTTAAATTATTTATAAACTTTATATAATTTTTTGATGGTATACTGAAACGCTGTGCTGTATACAGGTATTTCTGTTCTTTAAAGAGAATATTGTAATATGTCTTTTTGTCTAAAGATATATAATCACACCATGATTGATTCCATTTTTTGCAAACTCTCCTAGCATCTAGTCCTATAAACTTAACTATTAATCCTATAATTAGTGGATCATTAAACCCAGATGGAGTCTTTAATGTGAATTCATCTTCTTCTGATGTAGATAGGTCACCATCAAAGAATAATTGTTGTTTTGCTTCATACAGAACTTCCTCCAAAGATTTTATATTGTCCATTTTAATATTTATTAACAGAAATTCAATTTATATTTGCAAATATATAATATAAACCTAGATCAATTTTCAATATTAAAATGGATTCGGTCGTGGCACTATTAATATTACTTGTTATTATAGTGATAGTATTAAGTTGCCCTGAATCACAAGAGAGGCTCGATCATTTAGGTATTCCGACATGGGCACCTTCAAGAATTTCAATCCCCTCTAATCACGGATTATCAAGAGAAAATTTTAATTCAGATATAGTTGATTTAAAAAATGCAAAAGATTTAGTATACTTGGATAATAATGGAACAACTATTCCTCCTCCTTTTGTAGAGACAGAAATAAAGAAATGGGTCGGGTCGGGAAATCCTTCAAGTGAAAATGCTCCAGCCAAACAACTAATTAAATATGCACGTAACTATTTATATGATCATATGAAAATATCTCCTGACGAATATGATATCGTATTTACAAGTGGTGCAAGTGAAAGTAATTCTCTGCTTATTAAAAGTGTAACCGAGAATTATAAGAATAATACAGGAAGGATGCCACATGTTATCATATCATCCATGGAACATAAATCTATATTAAATCTGGTTAAGTTATTAGAGCGTTTAAACTGCTGCGAATATACGTTAGTTGAACCAGATATTTATGGAAAGATTTGTCCAGCGGATGTAGACAAGGAGATAAAGGGAAATACCTGTTTAGTTTCAATTATGTGGGCCAATAATGAAATTGGTACTATTAATAATATCCCTGCCATATCACATCTGTGCAGAATTAAACATGTGCCGTTCCATACAGATGCAACACAAATATTCGGAAAATATTATCTGCCGATTGGACAACCAATTGATGCAGTCTCAATGGCATTCCATAAAGTTTATGGTCCACCAGGTACCGGAATACTGGTTGTACATAAACGTATGAAAATGCATGCACAAATAGGAGGAATGCAAGAAGGAGGATTAAGAGGCGGGACAGAAAATGTACCAGGTATTGCCGGAGCTATTGCAGGTATGAAATATAGTTTTGAAATGGAAGTATTGGAACATTCGACCCGCGCTGAAAAGAATGCATATCTTGCCGGATTGAGGCAACGTATGATAGACAATTTATCCGAAATATATCCCATTACGCCATATGATTTACAATTTACCAGTCGTAGCAATGAAGAACGATATCCGGTCGAATTGGTTATTCTTGGTCCAGCGCCGGATAATGGATTATACGGGCTTCCTAATACATTGGCATTTTCTATTGTAAAACACTATGGGCCGAGATTCTGTAATATTAAACTTAAGCGGGACTTGATGAAAGAAGGCTTTATGATTTCTATTGGTTCAGCATGTAATTCAAGCCAAACTGGACCAAGCCATGTATTACAGGCAATACTTGCTCCTCCCGAAGTTGGATGTGGTACTGTTCGAATAAGTTTAGGCGACACAAATACTGAATCGGAGGTTGATAAATTCGTTGCTGCATTGGTCAAGTGTGCCGGTTATCAATTGGAAAAATGGAATCAAAAACCAAATCTCGACTCAGGTGGAGGACAATGTCCATATGAATAGTTTAAAGCATTCGTTAAAAATTGATTATTTTTTTTATAAGTTATATAACCTATAAACATTATAAATATGGAAAATGCCGACGATCTTACACGAAAACTAGCGGGCATCGGCCTTGCTCAATATTTTGATAATACATTAAATATGATGCGAGACATGGAAAGCGGCAAGTATGACGAATACATGTGTGAAAGGGCAGATATTATGGCAGGACATGTCGAAGTATGGAAAGATGCAGGATTTACGGTCGGATATGTTTCCGGAAGGCCTGGTTGCGTTATTGATATTTGTGATAACATAAAGATGGTAGTTGTAGTAATAGAAACAGGCATTAAAACATATTTAAAAAAGAACAACAGAAAGGTATCTATTAAAGATGCAGATTATGCACCGCACTGTTATCATGCGAATAATACTACTAGTATTATATCTGAAATAAAACGACTACGGGATTTCGGTAACAGACTAGAAACTATGGAGGCAATTGATTTATTTCAGCGTTAAAAATTGATTATTTTTTTATAAGTTATAACCTGACACATTTCAATAATGGATCTGCCGAAAAATTTCGGCCATCTTATTATTGGGCATATAACTAAACTTGCAGGTATGCATACTAGACTTGTATCTAAATTCTGGAAGCAAGCGTGGTCAGATTATTTGTCGCGAGAAGAAAAGTTACATTATAATATATTATTTTGGAAATTAAAAATGAAAGATAGTCATGACTCCGTGAAAGATAATATACGCTTAAATCCATCATATTTTCATTATGCAAGAAAATGGGCAAAGCATTGGGTGGGCGGCAAGTGTGTGTTACACGAAATGTATGATAAATATAATAATCTTAATGGGTGGACATTTGATTATTATATCACTGGTAGGATAAAGGCAAGATCATACTTTGCACATGGAAGGAGGGTTGCAACAGAATTTTATGATATATATGGCAAAGTTATTAATCTTTATACCGGTGATACAGATAAGGAATTCGAACATTGTATAGGAGAAATAGAAATATATAGAAAAAAATGTGGGTTTGTCATGTAAACGCTTAAATTTTAACTAG
>Ga0136555_1000719_pt1 | contig 12688 bp, 12 predicted proteins | sample AntRauTorckE5432_FD_104927 | JGI IMG/M metagenome (GOLD analysis project Ga0136555, IMG submission 104927) | Saline lake microbial communities from Rauer Islands, Antarctica - Metagenome Torckler E5 #432 | ecosystem: Environmental > Aquatic > Non-marine Saline and Alkaline > Saline | place...
TATATGTATTTGTGAAATGAATCTGGTCGAAAATATAGCATTTTGATACACGTTGTCAAATAAAAAAGAGGCTGATATCTCAGCCTCTTTTGTGAATGTTTTTTTAATGATGCAATATTGCCAATCTCGGCGGCCCCGAGAATATTGTCATATTTTCGATTACGCCGAATTTTTTCATGAGCAAAGATTGAAAGAGTTCAATTTTTATCCCAACCTCTTCTGTATTCCCAGGTACTACTTGTACCATTTTAAGATTAAGAACATTCTCATCAGATGGTTCTTCTATGGCATCAAACTTCTTGCCATTTCTTGAATATTCACGAACAAAATAACTCCCTTTACGGTAATCACAGACAAGATAAGGGTCCTCCATACCCCTTGAAAATTCAAGAATTTGCTTGAATGATAGTGGAAACTTCTTGGATCCACTCAGAGGACATATCTCTTTTAGCTTTTCTACATGTATCAATGAGTCGTCAGTACCGAATATATCGGAACCTGGAATACTGTCGATGTCTGATCGATGCAACGGCGTTGCTGAACTTTGTTCTGGCATGTATAAACCTCGTTGGTTTAGTTGATGTGATTATGAAAGAACGCTTTAGTTGATCCAAAGCATTTGTATTATAATAGCAGCACATATTTAGGAGGTCAAACCTATCACATGTCTATGCTTATAGTTAGCTTCAGTATGTAGTACCAAAAGCAATCCTGTGTAAATAAAAAAGGAACCGATATATATCGGTTCCTTTTTGTTTGATTATTTTTTAGAAGTCTTAATGTGGAATAATGGAGGCCTGAACATTAGAACCAGTATAGCTGTTGTGATTGGCTTGAATATTGTTCTGTCTAACCGGTGTATAAACCAGATAGGTACTGCTATCCTGTCCACCACCTCATCAACGTACTCGGCTTTCAGTGTGAAATCTAGCTTTGTCTCCTCATTATCTGCAATGCCTACATCAGAAATCAAGGGCTTTGTACTTTCAATGTATGAAATCAGGATTTTGTGATTATCTCGAAGATCATAGATTATACAGAGTGTTTTTTGTTTATTATGAGATTCCTCTTCATGCCCTGGAAATAATCTCCTACATTCAGTAAGTAGATAATTTACATTTATCTGTGCCCCCCATGCTCGATCAATATTAAGTCGATAAACATCTTTATCTTCAGTGTCTTTAAACTCAGGTTTAGATTTGTCTTGCTTTTTTAAGAATTTTCGTATTATTTTCAATATAACTCCTAATTCTTTTTTAAAATTAACGTTCAGCGGCATTGTAGCAGTCATGCTTTTTTCAAACAAGCCTTATTTCTGAACAACCTTGGCTGCTATGGTATCGATGCCTTCCTTATCTAGCGTTACAATCATCGGCAGTGACTTGTGGCAAAATACTGCTGAGTCAACTCCAGTTGCCTTCTGCAACTCCTCGTCACGTTTACCGCGCCACGCTTCTGGTAGCTCGGCCCGGCTCTCAAAAGACGCATCAGCCGGTACTGCTCGCAAACGCCAGCGTCCTGAATCATGAGGATACACCACAAACAACGGCTCCTCTTTTCCGGTCAGCACCCCCTTCCATGGCAGGTTTTGATCCATGTAGATAATCCGCTTGTCATCAGCCGCTTCATACGCCTGCTCTACCAGCTTTTCACCTTCAGCAATATCAGTAGCGGCTTTAATCTCTCTTTTTAGAAGTACCGTTGCCCATTCTACCAGTTCATTAAATGCAGCGTCTTCGCGCTCAGGTGACTCCTTCCAGGTTGGTCGAAATGCATTTACTGCATCGCCAAGATAGTACGGATACACACCCGGATGTGTTGCGCCCTTCGTTAGTGAAACCCCATTATCAGGAGCATCGATCGGCTGAACCAGTCGTGAGTCAATCCGGTCAGCCAGATCGGCATCCTCACAAATCGCCTCTCCAAACTCCTTCCAGATCAAACCGAAAGCAGCATACGGAATTCCGTTTACTCGGTTTTCTACTCCGTCCTTTTGATGATGATCAAAGCGACCAGCAGCCGGATCATACACACCGCCTACATCAACAGCATAATTACACTCACTCACCTGCTCAGAGTTGCGGGTACGAACCACCTCTGTGGGCGTTTCTTCTGTGTCCTTGAGATACATTTTCAACGCAGCTACAGCAAATACATCATCTGCATGGAAGCTTCCGCTATGTGTTGCTATCGTTATCATTTTTTAGTTTAGGGTTATATTAATCCTCATCAATACCATCTACCAATCCAGTAACAATTGAAATAAGTAATGCCGCCAGGAATGCCCACCAGAATCCGTCAATAGAAATACCGTCAATTAGATATGCCGAAGACCATACAAGCGAAGCATTAATCACAAGAGTGAAGAGGCCAAGTGTCACAATATTAATGGGAAAGGTAAGAAACAGCAGTACTGGTCGAACCAGTGCATTCAGCACTCCTAATACCAAAGCTGCAAGAAGGGCTGGTAGCAATCCCGTGATCGTTACTCCACTCAAGACCGATGCTGAAAGCACCAATGTACCGGCAGCCGCAAGAACTGTAAGAATAAATTTCATGGCTATAGTAATTATTTAACGTATAACTGTATCGTAAATCCCTTTCATTATATTACGATCTCAGTGTTGTATAAAGGAGACATTATGAGTCATCACGCACTCCACGCATTCCTTCAGCATGATCAAGCAGTAATGAAACAGCCGTATCAATACGCTCTGTATATTTGCCTCTGTCTACATCTGAAATCTTGCCACCTTCCGAGAAGGTGTCTGACAGATTTGTTACATGAACGTCGGCACCAATTGGTCGCATCCCCATCGCAGTAAGGATCGGTTTAATGTGATCTACCACACGAGCCCCTCCAAAGTCACCACCAGACAATCCCACCAGCATAACCGGCTTGTCTGCATACTCAGAAAATGCACTATCCAGCAAGATTTTCAGCTCACCTGGATAACCATGATTATACTCAGGCAGCATAATGATAAATCCATCTGCCTCACTTGCGATCTTTCGCCACTTGCCCACCGCTGGTGTATCGCCATGATCATTCCAGGCTTCATGCGTCCTTTCTAGTAGAAAATCTGCAACCCTCACCGGCTTCAAGTCCACTCTCTCTTTGTCTTGTAGATAATCAACTATAAAAGAAAAAGCCTTTTGTGAGTGATTCCCATTCCGAGCCGTACCCAAAAGTACCGGTATCGTATACTGATCTTTCATAATAATTAGTTTTAGTTATTAAAAATTACTACTCCTCCCGAGCTGATCCTTCAAATGTCCAGTCCTCATTATCAATCAATCGCTTAGCCTTCTTGTACTTCATCTCCTTTTTTTCTCCGCTCTTAGAGATAACAACCATGTCATTACGGCCAATCTCGGTACCGTCTGGATGTGTTGGGGTGTCACTTGTTGCGGGCTGTGGCTTCTTCTCTCCACCACCACCGCCTTTCTTTTCAGCCTGTTCAACCTTCTGCTTGCTTGCCTGTAGCTTGGCACGCTCGCGCTTGAATTCCCCTTCACCGATGTTTGGCACCAGCTTCCTAATCTGCTCATCAATATTATCCATTAGGTTTTCAAACAGTCGCTTTCCCTCCTGTTTGTACACAACTACCGGATCCTCCTTTCCGTAGGACCGAAGACGTGAGCTGTTTTTTGTCTCATCCATTGTGTCCAGATGCTCGACCCACAGCATATCTACTGCCTGCAAACTGATCTTTTGTGCAGTGTTTAAAAACTGCTCCTCATCAAGCTCGGAAAGCTTTTTCTCCACCACCTGCTTGAACTGCTTGTCATCATCAGCAATATCCAATAAGACCTTCTTCATACCATCTGTATCAGCATGGAGAATTCGATCACGCTTGGTATATACCGCCTTTCGCTGTGTATCAAGCACATCATCATACTGCAGCACCTGTCGACGTGCATCAAAGTTAAATCCTTCAATCTTTCGCTGCGCTCGCTCAAGTGCATTGGTAATCATCCGGTTCTCAATCGGCTGATCTTCAGGAATGCCAAATGATCCCATCATTCGCTTCACCGCGTCAGACGCAAAAATGCGCATCAACTCATCCTCTAGGGATACAAAGAACTGGCTGGCTCCAGGGTCACCTTGCCGTCCAGCGCGACCACGCAACTGGTCATCAATTCGACGTGCATTGTGACGCTCAGTACCAAGCACGAATAGACCACCAAGATCCTTGATTTCCTGCTTGGCATCCTTGCTAGCACCAGCACCACCAAGCTTGATGTCCACACCACGTCCGGCTACGTTGGTTGCTATGGTTACTGCCCCTTTCGCACCCGCCTCCGCCACAATCTCACCCTCACGCTTGTCATTTTTAGCATTCAAAACCTCATGAGCAACTCCTTTTTGCTTAAGATAATCACTCAACAGCTCATTTTTCTCAATGGACACCGTACCAATCAAGGTCGGCTGCCCCTTCTCATTCAGCTCCTTCACCTTTCGAGCCACGGCTTCAAATTTTCCGATCTCGGTCTGATACACCTGATCCTCCATATCATCACGAGCAATTGGCTTATTGGTCGGAACTTCGAACGTATCAATATCGTATACCTTAAAAAACTCCTCGCTTGAGGTCATGGCAGTACCTGTCATACCAGCCAGCTTGTCGTAGAGACGGAAGTAGTTCTGGAAGGTGATGGAGGCGTAGGTCTTTGACTCTTTCTGAACAGTTACACCTTCCTTGGCCTCGATGGCCTGGTGCAATCCTTCTGAAAAGCGGCGCCCTTCCAGAATTCGGCCGGTAAACTCATCCACGATCTGTACCTCACCATCGCGCACCACATACTCCTGATCCTTTTCATACAAAGACTTTGCTTTAATAGCTGTCTCAAGATGATGCACGTACTTCACGCCGGCATCAGTATAAATATTATCAACTCCCAGTGATTTCTCGGCCTTCTCAATTCCGGCATCAGTCAGCATTACTGCCTTCTTCTCCTCATCAATAACGTAGTCACCAGTGTTGGTTCCCTCCTCAACCTCCTCACCCGGCTTCAGCTTACGAGCAATATCGGAAAAAGTAGCATACAGCTTCTCTGACTCCTCGGCTGGTGCCGAGATAATCAATGGCGTTCGCGCCTCATCAATCAGAATAGAGTCAATCTCATCAATTATGGCAAATGTGTGCCCACGCTGCCGCAATGATTCTTCATCGTACGAAAGGTGATCACGCAGGTAATCAAACCCGAACTGGTTGTTGGTTCCGTAGGTAATGTCAGCCGCGTACGCCTCTGGCCGTGGACACTCTCGTACCAGCTCCTCGACAATGTCGTAGTACCCTTCATCATCACGACGCTCGTCATCCTCCTTTAGATTACGATCCTGCTCCGGGGCGTACATAAAGGACTTTTGGTTGTTGATGACTCCAACATTCATGCCTAGAAACTTATAGATCTGACCCATCCAAACTGCGTCACGACGAGCCAGGTAGTCATTAACCGTTACAACGTGTACAGGATTTCCAGAAAGCGCATTGAGATAGATTGGTGCTGTAGATGCCAATGTCTTTCCTTCACCAGTCTTCATCTCGGAAATTGCACCCTCATGCATCACCATTCCACCCATCAGCTGCACATCGTAATGCCGCTCGCCTAGTAGACGGTCGGCTACCTCGCGAACCACCGCAAAAGCTTCGTACAAAATATCGTCCAGCGTCTCACCGGCTTCCAGACGCTCCTTGAACTCATCAGTTTTGCTGGCCAGTTCCTCATCAGAAAGCTCAGCAATTTCAGGGCCGAGCTCATTAATATTTTTAACTCGCTCCTCAAGCTCGGAGATTTTACGCGTATTATGATCACCAAACACGTTCTTGAGACCTTCCTTTAAGCTATCTAAAACATTCATTATAGGTATAAGTTAGTTATCGTACTCGCCTACTGTAACAAAAAAGGCAGTAGAATTCATGCATCAAATGTGTTCTGTTATGAACCTAGCGGGTTGTTATTCAGCAGCTGCTGAATAAGCTCATCGGCACGACCCTCAAGCTGCGGAAATAGCTCAGCAGCTCGCTCGGAAACCTGGCGTGCCTCATCAAGACGGTCGGCCTGTATTAGTACTGCAGCCAGATTCACAAACGACTGAATGTCACCTTGGTTCTCTTGTAGTCGCTGTTCGAAAATCGGAACCAGGCGATCGTAATTCTTTGTCTGAATATATGCCTGTAACAGCTGACTACTATCAACTGTTGTAGTTCCGTAGGTATTCATCAGTATCTCATCCCCTGCATCCAGTTGACCATCGCGGATAAGCACGGCTGCATACCGTACTGCTGGCTCTTCAAAGGAAGTATCAAGCTCATACGCCCGACGGTATGACTCAATTGCAGCCTCAGACTCACCAGCCACTTGCTGTGCTTGTGCCAGCTGGAAAATCACTACCTGCTTCTGACCACCACCCATCTTGTCAGCCTGGGTAAACTGCTCGACAGCCATCTCGGCCTGCCCAAAGGCAAGAAGTAGATCACCGTAAAAAACATGGTGGCGTAGATCCTCAGGATCCTCCTGTATCTGTGCTTGTATCTCCTGGCTAGCTACCGCAAAATAACTTTGAGCAATCTCACTATCAACCCCATTATTATTAGCCTTTTCTACTGAAGTACTGACCAATCGCTCGCGAGCCTCCTGTGTCCCCATGGCATCGTAGGCGATTGCATCCTGATAGCTTTCCAGTGCCTGCTGCGGTTGATTCCCCTCTTGTTTTAGTGCATCAATCAGTGTTGTTGCCTGTGAGTAACCAGCGTAATTCACGAACCAGACAAGTATTAAAATAATCAAACCAATGCCGGTCGCCACCCAGGCTCGTGCCTCCTGACTCATCCACCCATCATCTGTTGTGGTGAACCAACCCTTAATCGTTGCCAGCATACCGATACTCTTATGATTAATACTGCGCCCGTGCATCCAGGCCAGAAACATTGCCAGCATCCAGTAGCTAACCAAATGATCAAATACAAAAAGATTCTGTGTTAGATACGCCACTACAAACCCGGTCAGCAGTGATTTCTCCAGCACACTAAACTCCTCCCAGTCCTTGTCACGTTCCTCGTCACGCTTCCATATAAGGTATATTGCGGTAACGAAAAGCGCTAGGTAGCTTGCGATACCAAGCGGCCCGGCTGCCACCAGCCACTCAAGCGCTACATTGTGCGCACGGTCAAACCAGGTCTCCTGCTCGAAAATATCCGGGCTGTAATAAGTATTAAAAACATAATTAAAGTTACCCGGCCCCCATCCAATCATCATCGTCTTCGGGCTGTGAGTATACCCCTCCAGCGCCACCGACCAGATATCGATACGCGCACCGGCTGTTCCTTCATCCAGTGAAATGTTTGCAAAGCTGGATAGCACTTCATTATTCTGCACAAAGTCAGCATCACGGTTAGCCATGAAAAGCCCACCAACAAGCAGGGCTAGTATCACGGCCCCTGTAGCGACGTGGCGAATCCACTGCTGCCGACGCTCAAATATAGCCACCAGAAGCACCGCAATACCAAATCCAGCTAGTAGCCCCAGCATGGCTCCACGACCGCGGGTGTAGTACAGAGCAACAAGGTTTAGCACCGCAACGCCAGCCAAAAGATACGGTTGCCAGTCCAGCCAGAAGCTTTTACCCGCAGCCAGACGCTTCCGGAGTCGACGCAGTATAAAGAAGCCAGCAAGCAGTAGATGAAACACTGTATATGCCGCCAGGTAAATCGGGTTTCCTAGTGTTGCATCGATGCGAGCTTTATTCGGATCCGGAATCTGCCCGTAACCGATAAACGATATGATCACACTGACTCCCAAAGATAGGTAGAAGAGATTACGCCAGTGCTGAGGCCGCAATGTATGTGCCAGCGTCACAAATAACAGACCCAGATGCAGTAGTGTTATCCAGCCCATCATGCGTTCGAAGTTACTCCAGATTGAATCACCAGGATTAACTCCCAAAAGTGAAGCCACTAACCCAACACCGATAAGGGCTGCGAGTGCCCAGGCAACCGGCGACCATTTTGGTCGTACTCGTTTGTCGTACAGCGCCAGAATCGCCCAGGCACCAAACATCAACATTACAATCGCCCGAAAGTAGAAAGCCTTTCCAGTAATAAACGGAAAGTACATTGAGCTGCTAACAATAAGCGGCATCAGTGCCAGCAAACCGGCACCAACATAAATTATCCAGCGGAGTATAGCTTCTTTCTTCATTGCTACCAATATAGCATCATGCCGGAAGTAATTAAACTTTTATTCTTTACTGCCCCTTAGCTCGCACCGTGGCGCGTTTTACTCTACTATGCAACCATATGAAGAACCCATTACAAAGAATCTCGATCAATCGCCAGGCGGCTGCTCGGTCCGGGTTGTGGCGACTGGTTTACCGTATCTACCACCGACTTCGCTGGCTACCAGCACAATTGCAGGCCATCTGGAATAATCAGCCAACCGTCGAGATAAGGAATGAGCTTGGTCGCTTCACCGCCCTGCCGCTGACAAACACCATTCGAGAGACTGATCCCACCCACAACATCAAACTACATCCCTGGATTACCGAGGCACCGCCCGGAATCTTTATGGATGTCGGTGCTGGCAGTGGACTCTTTACCCGCCTGGCCGTAACGGAAGGTGCTATCACCAAAGCCTATGCCTTTGAAGGAAATCCAGCCGTGTACTCACTACTTCTAAAAAACATTGCCGACAATAATCTTGATGCTGAAGGCTTCAATATCGCCATCAGTCGTGAAGCCGGCAGCATGAATCTAGCGCCCCACAGCGTAAACACCGGCCACACCAGCTCCTGCAGCGGAAAAAGCGGCGTCAACGTTGCAGCCCGGCCACTTGATGATTTTGTGTCAGTGCGCCAAGTGAATCCGTCCGACATCAGCCTGATCCGCATCGAAAGCGATGGCTACGAGCTATCAGCTCTTGGTGGTATGCAGCACACAATAAAGAATATGCGTCCCGGCAGCCGGTTGATGGTGCGGCTTTGGAACGGAAAACAGGCCAGCGATATGACCTTTTCCTTTATAAAGTGGTCTGGTTTTCGAGAGATTGACCACCAAGGTGAGTACTACCTGTTTGAAAAGACCATTGAGCCAGAAAAAGACCTGTTGGAATAACGCTGTTTATACATAAATATCTTGACAGTTTTATAATATTAATATAGCTTACTGAGTTGACCTTGGTATTTCTCATAGGTATCAAAGTCACATCCTGAAGCGGCATGAAGTCGCCTCAGGATTTTTTTATGGATTCTACGTACCAAAGCTCTAGATCCTTTATAGAATAGAAGAATTAGTACAATAGATTGACTGTATGCCGTATCTTATGTACATTCATATCTGAATGTAATCTTAAAAAATAAACAGGAGTCGCGTGAAGTCAACTCGTTCGATTATCGTATTTACCGTACTTGTAGTCACCATAACCATGCTGGTGTACATAACTAATCTCTTGCTTGAATGGAATCGTGCTCTTGGGCTAATTCTTTTATTATTTCTTGTCCTGTGCCTAGCCATCCAGATAATCTTTCTGTCTCGGTATATGAACATATATGCCAGCATTGCATCACTACTAAACGTTGAGACAAAGTACTATCTTCGGCAGGAAATAAAGAGAAGAGGAATGAACCGATTTGACCTCATTATGTCTCCTTCTCTTAAGATAAATATAGAAGAAAGTAGACATAAAAATATATGGAAATCGACCCGAAGCATGGTTGCTGACGGCAAAAAGCTACATGATCGTATTCGAGAGATAATAGATGATATAAATGCCATCAAACTCCATCCCGAGACCAGATCTCATATCACAAACTTCCTTGTCCACGGCAGATTCAAAGAAGCAATAACCTTTCTCGATGAGGCGAAGGAGGGCAAGCAGGCCGGAAGAGCACAAACATACAACTAGACTTTTTAACACCACCCCGAAATGATGAATATTATCATTTCGGTTTTTTTATGCATATGCATTCATATTTTCAGTACTTTCTGCCTATATTTTAGATATTTGACTTGTTTTTTGTATATATGTATAATTATTTATGAGTGAACATTAACAAAAAAAGGAGTGAAATGAAATCGATCCGATCCAGTCTCTTGACTATTGCCGGCTTGTTTACGGCAATCCTCTTTCTTAGGATTTACTTCTGGCCCGATAGAGTTGAATATATAGAATACATTATCCCTACAATATTCATTGCCTACACCCTAAGGGAGGAATGGCATTTCTATCAGTACGCCAAGATTATCCGTGGATGCGCCTCTATTTTAAATGTAAATAAAGGTTACTATCTGCTACAGGAGGCAGAAAGGCGGCAGAAGAATCGCTTTGACAGCTGCCTTCTCCCCTCCCTTGACAAGGAGGGTGAAGATCGTATAGCCACGCAACGATGGCGGCCATCCAGAGAACTAGTCCAGGATGCCAGAGAGGTACAGTCACGCATACAGGACCTTACCACCAGAGCAGAAACAGCATTCGTACCTCGGGAGACGAAGGATGAAATCAGGTCGTGCCTTACATACGGCGACTTCAAGAAGGCCGAGAATATCTTAATAGAAGCCAAAGTAACCAGTGCACTTCATCATAAAGATCTAAAAAACAGAATTAATTAATTAATTTTCTCTCAACTATCCCGATGCGCCTGACCGGCGTGTCGGGATTTTAATTTAATGAGCACCATTCACTTACTCCTTCCAGTCTTCGATGATTAGCTTCTTTCCATCCTTGGTGATGGTGAATTTTTGGCGTTCTCGCCAGCCGAGAGCTTTCACCATTTGCTTTGGAATATTCAATGAGAAACTGGAACCAGCTCGGCCAGTACGCTGCAGTTTGCGTACATTGTCCTGATTGATGTCTTCTTCTTGTGAATTGTTGTCTGTCTTTTTCATATATATATTTTACCATCTGTTATATAACAGAATACAAAGTGTTATATAACAAAATAAAAGTTGTTATATAACAGAAATATTTTTGTTATATAACAGATGTGTCGATACCTTACGCCACTTGCTTGTAAAACTTTTTTGATGCGGTGTTGTAATTAATCCTTTAGCATCATACTTTCAGGGTTCAATATTCGTATTTTGGGTCGAATTAGCCTACTATAGAGGTAAATATGATCAATAATCTTAAAGAAAAGGCTGTACGCGCCCTGCGCTGGAGCGAGCAGTACACAAAGACAGATATGGTGTACCTCGCCAAAGGTGGTGGATGGCTATCTATTGGTCAGGTGGTCGAGAAGCTTTCAGCACTTGGATTAGCAATAGCCTTTGCCAACCTTATACCTCAAGAGACGTATGGAACCTATAAATACATAATTTCTTTAGGAGGAATTATTGCTATTTTTACTCTTTCCGGCCTGCGGACTGCTGTTACCCAGGCCGTAGCCCGTGGTTATGAAGGAAGTCTGGAATTCGGTTTTAAAGAAATGTTGAAATGGAGCAGTGGTATCGTTGTGGTAGCTCTAGGCTGTGGAGCCTATTACTACCTACAAGGAAATACTGAGTTTGCCCTGGGTATGCTTCTGATCGCCATCTTTTATCCCATTATGAAGAGCACTGAGCTTTACCAAGCTTTTCTTGACGGGATAAAAGATTTTAAGACTCGTACTCTGTATATATCATCCCGGGAGATCATTCAGGCTTTTGTGCTTATTGGTACTATGCTTCTAACAGACAGTCTCCTGATGATTCTTCTAGCTTTTTTTGCGGCAAATACTATAATACCTATCTTTTTTTACTGGCGCACACTTCTCAAATACAAGCCCAACGATAGCATCGACAAAGAAACGCTTACTTACAGCAAGCATCTAAGTGTGATGAACGGCATCCGTAGTATCGCCAAGCAGATTGATAAAGTATTTGTTTTTCAACTTCTTGGGCCACTCCAGCTTGCCATTTACTCATTTTCAACCCTTCCAGTCGAAAAAGCACGAGGAATCCTGGGTCCGATCAGCACCTTATCGCTGCCGAAGTTTAGCGCCGCAAAAAAAGAAGATTTGAGAAAAACCTTACCAAAGAAAGTTGGTCTATTCTTTTTGTTTTGCATAGCAGTAGTTGCGTTAGTCGTGCTGGCTCTACCCTTCTTGTTTGAGCTGCTCTTTCCTGCCTACTTAGAGGCAGTGCCATATGCGCAGGTGTATGCACTTAGCTTCCTTTTCTACCCAGCCACCCTCTTCGAGCGGGCATTAGTAGGTCAGTCCGAAGAAAAGGCACTGTATCGAATATCTGTTGGTGAAAGTATATTTAAAATTATTTCAATCGGTCTGCTTCTCTGGTTCTTTGGAATCTGGGGTGGAATCATTGCTTTAGTTCTAACCGAGCTTGTTAAAGCAATTTTAAGCACAACCTATTTTTATAAAATGTAATTAACAAAAATTTAACCTTGGTCACTAATTAATTTATAAAATCGATCTGCAACTTTTTCTGCTTCATAGTTTTCTTTAATATGATTGGCAGCATGTCTTCCCATTTTAAACAAGTCCATTTTAGATATCTGCGTAATTTTTTTAGCCAAGTCCACATGATCTCCCGTTTTAAACACAAAACCATTCTCTCCCTCAACAACGTAATCCTTAGCACCAACAGAGTCAGAAACAATCACCGGCATACCGCAAGCCATGGCTTCAGGCACAACCATACCAACTGCATCTTTTTTACTCGGTAAAACTAGTATGTCATGCTTATTGTAA
>Ga0136555_1000722_pt1 | contig 12645 bp, 17 predicted proteins | sample AntRauTorckE5432_FD_104927 | JGI IMG/M metagenome (GOLD analysis project Ga0136555, IMG submission 104927) | Saline lake microbial communities from Rauer Islands, Antarctica - Metagenome Torckler E5 #432 | ecosystem: Environmental > Aquatic > Non-marine Saline and Alkaline > Saline | place...
CGATTGGCCGAGCGAATACATCCCGCTGGCGGAGATCGAGCGGTTGCCCTTTCTGAAAGCCGTCGAGGATATGAAGGCGCATCTGGACCGGAGAATGCTATGACACGGATCAACGTGCTGGACCCGGCAGACCTCTCTGCGCCGCACTTGCTGGCGGAGTATCGGGAGATCATGCGAGTGTTCGGGCTCGCCTCCGCAGCTAACAAACGGTCGTTCTGGACCCAGCCGCCCAGTTATCGCATGGGGGCTGGGCATGTCAAATTCTTCTTCGACAAACTGGGTTGGATCGAGAAGCGCCACAAGGCTTTGGTCGAGGAGCTGCGAGTGCGTGGATATTCGCCGATGATCGAAGACCCTGCTGGCGCTTGGCGTTTGGTGATCCCGGAAAATTTGTGGAACGACTGGGAGCCCAACGACCTGGACCGGGAAACGAATTGGCTGCGGCTCGTCGAGCGCGACCCGAAGCATTACAGGAGACGCCCATGGCAATGAGCGCTGATCTTATGCATGGCGATTGCCTAGAGCGGATGAAAGAAATACCGAATGGGTCTGTTGATTTAACAGTGACCAGCCCGCCATACGATAACCTCAGAACCTACAACGGCAACAACGACCAGTGGGGTGAGCATGTATGGAAGGCTGTACTTGCTGACCTATACAGAGTCACAAAAGATGGGGGTGTTGTTGTCTGGGTTGTTGGGGATGCAACGATCAAGGGGAGCGAGACTGGCACCAGCTTTAAGCAGGCGCTATGGGCTATTGAGTGCGGTTTTAATTTACACGATACAATGATTTGGAATAAAGGAAACTTTACAGCGGTTGGTTCCTTAAATACTAGATACGCGCCTGTATTTGAATATATGTTTGTTTTCAGCAAGGGCGCACCGTCATCGTTCAAACCGATTATTGACAGGAAAAACAAACACGCCGGAACGTCAGTGCATGGAAACATACGCCAGAGCGACGGAGGCACAAAACCCATCTCTGGATCAGGAAAAAAGAAGATTAGAGATTTCGGACAGCGACATAACGTGTGGGAAATGACGGGGGTGAAAAGCAGAAAGGATACCAGACACCCTGCCGCTTTCCCCGAGTCTTTGGCGGCTGACCACATCATCTCTTGGAGCAACGAAGGCGACACGGTGCTTGACCCATTTATGGGCAGCGGAACAACCGGCGTGGCAGCAAAGAACCTTGGCCGAAAGTTTATAGGCATTGAGTTAGACCAAGGTTATTTTGACATAGCAGTTAAGCGTATAGGAGAGGCATAGAGTGGCTGATTTTGCAGATGACGCAAGCCGATTCGAGCGGTGGATCAACCGGCGCTCAGCCGTTAAGAATTACGGCGGGTTCAGCGCAGCCTGGGTTGGATGGCAGGCGGCTCGACGCGACTGGAGCCCGGCGGTTAGCGAACCGCCACCGAGCGGCCGCAAGGTCTTCGCAACCTACAAGAACCGCCAAGGCAAACGCCGGATCATCGTGGCAGATTATGTGCGCCGTTGGACCGTCGAGACGAGCCCGGAGGAGGAGTGCCACGACGAATACAGCGAGGAGCTTGACGGCTTTTACCTCGTTGAAGGCTGGTACGAACAGCAAGAGAACTGGGGCGAATACGCCTCAATATTCGTGAACGAAGGCACCGTGGATTTCTGGATGCCGTTCCCTGAGTTACCGGAGGAAGTATGAAAAGGCAATGGGCGAAGTTGTACTATACAGACGAGCACGGACAGATCCTTGTGCGTCGAGTCCGGAACCGGGACGAACCAGCGGTGACGGTGACGGTCGATCTCGACCGGCTGGAAATGGGCGAGGCGGAGTTGTCCATTGGCTTTACGGGCGAAGACGCCGAAGCGAAAGCCGACAAAATGTTTGACGGGATGACGGAAGCCAAAGCCGTCCTCCTCGTCGAGAAGGGCATCACAGATGCCATGGGGGAAGGGCTGTGAACGAGATTACAGAAATGTGGGCGGAGCGCCGCAAAGCTGATCAGGAGATCCGGCACGCCCGGCTGGCGGAAGCGGACCCGGAAGGCTGGACGAAGCACACCCCATACCATTGGAGTCGGAAGCTGCGCGGCCTTCGGTTAGACTACTGGCCAACGAAGCATAAATTCATGTACGATGGCAGGGTGATGGTCGGAGACGTCCGGGCCTTTATAGCGAAGCGGGTGGATCAATGAGAGACGACGAACTGGAACAGCTCGCCCAAGAAGCCGAAACCGACGCCGAAGGGATGTTTGTGCGTCGAACGCGATCCATGGAAGACTTCCGCTATGACGAGGTTCAGGAGAAGTACTGGGACACGACGACGGGCCTGCTATTGGGTCCGAAGTCGGTGGACGGGGCTATCCCTCGCGACGACTGGCCAACGCGACCGGATGGGCGTAACGGGCAGCTGCGGCCGTTCCCTCCCTCGCAAGCGATCAACGATGTGGATACCGGGCTCACCGTCGAGGGCTCGACTTGGTGGCCGGGGCTCCCTCGCTTTATCCAGCACCGAATCGTAACGGATCGCGGCGCGCTCGAAGTCGAAGGCGCTTGCACCTACAACACGTACATTCAACCGGATCATTCCCGGCTGCGCCATAACCGCAACCCAGACAAATGGATCGAGCACGTCAAATTCCTATTCCCGGACGCGCTGGAGCACGAACACTTCTTTGACTTCGCCGCACATATGGTCCAGAAGCCGCACGAGAAGGTCAACCACGGGCTCGTTATCGCCGGGAACCAAGGCATTGGGAAGGATACCGCGCTGCTGCCGCTCCGGCGCGGCGTTGGGGAATGGAACACGGCGGAGATTGAACCAGACGTTATAAACCGCCAGTACAACGGCTATGTAAAATCCGTCATGCTCGTGATCAACGAGGTCCGGCCGCACGACGAAGACCACAAGGCGTCGAACTTCTACAACCAGCTCAAACCGCTGCTGGCGGCTCCGCCGGAGATGACGCCGATGGAGGTTAAGTATGCCAACACGATATACGTGCGGAACCTCTGCCACACGATCCTTACGACCAACGAGCCGTTGACTATGTACGTACCAGCGGAGGATCGGCGGCTGTTCGTGATGACGTCTCCGCTTCCCGATCCGAAGCGGTTGCCGATCTTCTCGGAGCTTTATTTCAAGGAAATGTACGAATATATGGACGACGGCGGGAGCGATGCAGTTGTGCGCTGGCTCCTGAATCGAAATATTTTTGATTTTAATCCGGGCGATCCACCACCCATGACGCACGGCAAAAAGGCGATTATTGAGAGTGCCAATCTTATCCGGCGAACGCTTGCCGACGAGATTTTTGAATTATTCTCTGAAGAGATCCACGGTGGAAAACCGTCAAAAGTCATCTTCGCCAAGGATTTTCTCGACTTCATAAACCAAGGCCCATTCTTCGACGACGCGAAAGCTGCGGCCAAAGCCGTCCAAGCCAAGAACTTCCATTTCAAGATGGACGAGCGCGGTTATGAACCGATAAAACACCCTTATAATAACGAGTGGCGAAACGGTAAGTTCAGGAGTCGTATGGCTTTCGTGGATAAAACAATGCCGTATGAAGATCGAATCCGAGCCGTGGAAGATGAGCTGGCGTTGCGGCCGCTCGCTATTTCTGCTGAGAAGTTTTGATGAGAATCTCGCGCGGTTGGCCGTGGCCGCGCGGGTTTTGCATTCCTGAATATAAATATATTAAAATTCGTGTAATGAACCCCTCCTCTGTTTCAAAGAAAAATTATTTTAATAATCATAATACACCCTATTTTGCTCAGAAACTGATATATATTCTATCAGGAAAGGTAAACCCGCGCGGCCACGGCCAACCGCGCGAACGCATTTTTCAACTTTGAATTTTATCCGGGCGCGGCCTCTTGACTAATCTTGTAAAGGGCGTCACAATCGTAGCGCGGCTTTCATGTCTATGGAGATTAAGATGCCAACTAAAAAGGTTAAGCACCTTTGGGAGCTTCCAGTGTCGAAAGGCGGGAAGCCTCCGAAGTTTACGCCGGAGCAACTCCACAAAAAGTGTGTCGAGTATTTCAACTGGGTTATTGAGAACCCGCTGATGGAGTCGAAGCTGGTCAGCTATCAGGGCGAATCCGTAGTGGAGGAAGTCCCGAAGATGCGCGCGATGACTGTTCACGGCCTTTCGCTATTCGTCGGGATCTCTTATCAAACGTGGTATACGTGGCGTTCTTCAGAGCGGTATCGCGACATCGTCGCGTGGGCAGACTCTGTAATGCGCCAGTACAAGTTCGACGGTGCGGCGGCGGAACTCCTCAACTCGAACATCATCGCCCGCGATCTGGGGTTGGTCGACAAGCAAGACTTCTCCAGCGAAGACGGCTCATTGTCACCGAAGCCCACCCGAATCGTTATCAGGGGAAAGCGCGCGGCACCGCCGGAGGTAGACAGCGACAATGGCTGAGGCGGCGGAGGTCTGGGACGAAAACGAGGTTGAGGTTGAGATCGAGTTCCCGGACAAGCTCGTGCCCATCTTCGAGGAGCCACGCGGAGCCTTCCGCTATCGAGGGGCATACGGAGGCCGGGGCTCCGGCAAGTCCATGTCCTTCGCGCTCCTCGCTTGTTTATTCGGCTACGCTGAAAAGCTCCGAATCCTCTGCACCCGCGAGCTACAGGTCAGCATCAAAGAATCGTTTTATGCCGAGCTTGTAAACGCGATCAATGAACACGCCTTTCTTCGCGCCCATTACACCATAATGGACAAAGGAATCTATGGCGCCAATGGCACTGAGTTTATCTTTCGCGGCCTGCGCCACAATATTTCCGGTATCAAGTCGATGGCGCAGATTGACATTTGCATTATCGAGGAGGCGGAGGACGTCCCGGAAGCGTCGCTGAGGGATCTTGGCCCAACCGTTCGGGCGCCCAATTCCGAGATCTGGATCATTTGGAACCCGTCGAAAAAGGGCAGCCCGGTTGACAAACGCTTCCGGTTGCGGACGTCTCGCCGCGCCGGGATCGTCGAACTCAACTACACTGACAACCCGTTCTTCACGAAGGTACTCAACGAGCAGCGGAAGGATGATCAGGAGCTTCTCGAACCGGCGATGTACGCCCACGTTTGGGAAGGCGCATATCTCGAAAACTCTGAAGCGCAGATCCTCCACGATAAGGTCCGGGTGTCTGAGTTCACGCCGCAAGCCGATTGGGAAGGGCCATACCACGGCATGGACTTCGGCTTTGCGAACGATCCGACGACCGCTGTGCGGTGCTGGGTCAACCCGAACACGCGCGCCTTGCTCGTAGAATACGAAGCGTACAAGGTGGGGCTCGAACTCGACGACACAGCGGATTATGTCAACGAACGCATACCAGAGTTCGAGGATTATGAAAGCCGGGCAGACAGCGCGCGGCCGGAGTCGATCAGCTATCTGAAGCGCCACGGTATCCCGAATATCAAGGCTGTGCTGAAGTGGCCGGGCTCAGTAGCGGACGGGATCGCGCACCTGCGATCTTACAGCGAAATCGTTATTCACCCGCGCTGTAAGGAAACCATCAGAGAATCCCGGTTATACTCCTACAAGCGAGACAAGGCGACGAACGAAGTACAGCCGGAGCCGATCGACCTATACAACCACTGTATCGACGCGATACGCTACGCGGTACAGAAGCGGATCAAACGAGCCAAGCGCAAAGCGAGGGTGCTATGAGCGATGAGACATTTGCAGACGGCCGGTTGATCCGGTCGCTCTGGAACCGGCTGCTGGGAAAGAGCCACAACGGGCGGCGCGACCGCTATGAGACGTTTGGTTGGAACAAGGCGCTCAGGGCGGAAGACTTCGTGGGCCTGTACCATCGCAATGGCGTCGCCTCTCGGATCATCCGGGCTTTCCCTCGCGAGACGTGGAGCGAAGCGCCAGCGGTATACGACGAGAGCGAAGACGGCGCGGAGAACTCAGAGAGCTTGACCGGCGCGTGGCAGCGGTTGAACCGGGAGCTGGGGATTTGCCATTACATGGAGCGCGCTGACCGCCTCTCTGCCATTGGGCAATACGGTCTTATGTACATGGGCTTTAACGATTCGGCGAACCTCTCCGACCCGATCGAAGGGCAAGCAGATCTCCTTTACCTCTCAGCCTACGGCGAGCACAGTGTGTCGGTGAGCCAGTGGGATATGAACGAACGCTCGCCGCGCTTCGGGATGCCGGAACTGTACACGCTCATGACCGGGCGCTCTGCTCTCGCGACGAAATCCGCGACGCGCTCGATCACCGTCCACCACAGCCGCGTTCTCCACCTGTCCGAGTTCCTCGACGATGACGAAGTGTACGGCGTTCCTCGCCTCATGCCTTCGTACAATTACCTTCAGGATCTGGAGAAGGTCGCGGGCTCCGGGGCGGAGACGTTCTGGTTGTGCGCTAACCGTGGCGTGCTTTGGTCCGCTGACTCGAACGCAGAGTTTGACGACGACGATATGAAGCGCCTCAAGGAACAGTCCGACGAATACGAGCACCAGCTGCGGCGCTCGATCGCGGGCACCGGGCTATCGGCTACGGTCTTGGGCTCCGATACGCCGGACCCGTCCGGCAACCTGGACTCCCTCCTGAAGCTGATCGCCGGGACGCATGGTGTGCCTCTGCGGATCTTGACCGGGAGCGAAGCGGGCGAACTCGCCAGCTCACAGGACGCGACGAACTGGGCGGCCCAGATCGACGACCGCCGGAGCGGATACGCTGCGCCCAAGATCGTCCGGCCGTTCATTGAGAAGATGATCGAGACAGGGAACCTCCCGGAGCCCGAAGGCACAATGTCGATCGAGTGGGATGCGTTGGCGAGTCTGTCCGAGAAGGAAAAGGCTGACATTGGCAAGACGCGCGCGGAGTCGATCGCCGCTTACGTTGGGGCGGACGGCGCGGACTATGTGATGCCGCTCCGCGAGTTCCGGTATGAGATCCTTGGGCTGCCTGAAGAATCCGAGTATGAGGAAGACGAGGAGGGACCAGACGACGAAGACGACGAGGATGTGCAGGCGGGCTTCGGGAATCCTCCAGCGAGCGGCGAGGGGGAAGGAGAGGATGTGTGAAGCGCGCCAGCTCCGGCCGTCGATCAACGCCAAACTCCGCCAAGATCCGACGTTCACGAAGACGCTACGCCAAAAGTTTGAAGCAGAAGTAAATCGCAGGTACAAGAAAGTGCTGGCGGAGCTTAACGACTTCATGGCCCAAGCGCCTGAGGTCGTCATCAATAAGCGGTACGAGTTCCCGGTTGGGCCGCTCGAAACTGCCACCATTCTCGACTTCCTGAACGAGTCTGTGCGCCGCAACATAATCGACCCGGCGGAGGCGGAGCGGATCGTGCGGGAGAAAGGCGTGACGCCGGACCCGAACAACTGGGTGGAAAGCTACCTGTATGGAGCCTACAAAAAAGGCGTGCGCCGGGCGCAGAACGAAATTAACAAGCGATCGCCGAAGGGCAACAACGTCGATCTGATGAAGGGCGCGCTCAAACGCCAGAACCATCAGGGCAAGCTGGAGCAAATTCTGGGCCGGGTCTATACGGATCTGGAGAAGATCGACGAGGCGATGCAAGCGGGCATCCGGCGGGAGATTGCCTTGGGGCTCGAAGCCGGAGAAGGCACCGCCAAGATCGCCAAGCGGATCGAAGGGCGCGTGGAGAAAATCGGCCGGACCCGATCGCGCGTGCTGGCTCGCACAGAGGTTATCCGAACGCACCACCAGGCGAACATCGCCAGCTATCGGGAAGCCGGGGTGAAGCAGATCGTTGTACAGGCAGAGTTCTCGACGGCCGGTGACGGGCGCGTTTGTTCAGAGTGCAAAGGGCTCGAAGGCAAGAAGTTTGATTTGAAGACGATTGAGGATATGATACCTGTTCACCCCAATTGCAGATGCGTTGCGCTTCCTGTTGTTGACTTGTAGCGAATCGTCTGTCATACTACGGTAAAATTCCATGTGGGAGCACGCCTGTGCCTTGCAGCTGTAAAGTCGAACCAAAGACGAATAACCAGAACACGATCACGCTGAACCAAGTCGCGGCCGCGACCCGAAAGGGATGGCGCGAACAGGAGTGGCTAGTTGTTCCGGTCGTCATGGCGAGATCCGACGTTGTTATGAACGGCGCAGTTATCCCGCAGGATGAGCTGTTTGCGCCTTCGTGGAACGGCGTCCCGGTTACATTCGGGCATCCGGCTACTGAATCAGGCGACTTCCTTTCAGCGAACTCACCTGACGCTCTCGACGATTGGGGTGTTGGCTACATCTTCGGCTCCGCTGTCGACGGCGTAAAGCTCAAAGGCGAAGCGTGGATAAACGTCGAGCTTGCGGAAGCTCTCCGACCGGGCTCGATCGAAACGCTGGAAGGCGATGAGCTTGAGATCGATGTATCCACTGGCTATTTCGCTGTCCACAAACAGGCAGGCGAACAACTCCTGCACACCAACGTGAAACCAGACCATCTGGCAATCTTGTTCGACATTCCGGGCGCATGCTCGTTTGAAGACGGGTGCGGCGTTAGAGCTAATCAAAGTGAGGGATTCAAAATGACCGAAAAAGTAAGGGCAGCAGTCGCGGCGCTTAACAAGGCCATGGGCGGTAAAGATCCGTTTGCGCTACAAACGAACGGCGAACCGCAGTGGGTCGAGGCGCTTGCACTCGAAGCCAACCGCCGGGGAGCGGACGACGATTTCAGGCAGATGGTTGCGGACCTCGTGAGCCGCGACAATTCGCCCTTCGTTCCAGAAGATATGTACGGGCTCATGGATATGTCGATGGCAACGCTCAAGGCGCTCCGCGACAGCTATACTGCCGAGGGCGATCTGTCGCCGGAAGGCAATCACGACGCTCCCAAGCCGGGCGCAAATCAAAACGAGGGTGACGATATGCCACAAGGTAAAGACCCGGCTGCAGAGCCGGAAAAGAACAACCAAGGGCCGGTGTTGTCCGACGAGGACAAAGCCGCGCTGACCTTCGCCCGGAATCAATACGACGAGCACCGCAAAGGTCTGGTCGCTAAGATTCAGGCGAACTCCTCCATGACCGAGGATCAGCTGCTGGCCATGGACGTGCCGACTCTGGAGACGATCGCGAACGGCTTGAAGCCTGCTGCGAACTACTCCGCGCGCGGCGGCCGGGAGCCTCTGGCCGTAAACGAGGAGGAGGCAGAAGCCGATTCCACCAAATCCATGCAGGCACCGAATGTGTTTGCTAAAGCTGGGGAGGGCGCATAATGCCTAGCAACGACACTCCAAAGAAAATCTTTTTGAAAGGCAGCCCCATGGGCAAGGAAGGACTCGCTGGCGCGGCCGGTATCCTTCCCGGCATGCTCGTCGAGCGCGCTGCCGGCGGCACCGTAGTCGTACACGCGACCGCCGGTGGTCCTGCTCTGCCAGCCTTCGCCCGTCCCAACGAGGTTATCGGCAACGGCATTGACGTCGCCTACAACGACGAGGACACCGTGCTGTACGGCGTCGCGTCTTCCGGCCACGAGGTTTACGCAGTTGTTGCCGCTTCCGCTCCGGCGATCGGCGATGGCGTTTATCTCGAAAGCGCCGGTGACGGAACCTTGGCGGCTGTTACAACCGGCACTGCTGTAGCGAAGGCGCTGGAAGCTGTCGACAATTCAGGTGGCGCAGAAAGCGCCCGCATTAAAGTGGAGGTGCTGTGATGCCCCAGAACGCGATCGTAGACGCGGCCGGTAACGTAATGGGGTCTGGCCGCCTTAATGTAAACCGCATGCGCCCGTTCCTGAACGAGAAGGGAGAGCCGCGCATTCTTACGAACTCCAACCAGCCAGTCGCGAACGCCGAAGGCGCGCTGCTGCGGTACGACGAGTGGAAGGACGTCGACACGGAAGTGATCAAGGTCGCCACCGATCGTCTCGTTGGCATCCGGGATCTCCAATCTGCCGGGCTCGTTCACAATCTCGGATCTCTGGGCATTACGTTGTCCCAGTGGGAAGAGGAAAGTGATATGACCGGCGCGGACGTCTCCATGTCCGGTATTACCGAAGGCGAGGAAGACACTGTGGCGTATAACCTGCGCGACGTTCCTGTGCCGATCTTCCACAAAGACTTCTCTGTCAACATTCGTCGCCTCGAAGCGAGCCGGATGGTGGGCGAGTCTATCGACGTCTCTCAAGCTGGCATTGCTTCTCGTCGCGTCACCGAACGCTCCGAGGATATGCTGTTTGGCGGCGCGCCGATCTCTGTGGATGGTAAGAAGCTGTATGGCTACACGACCCAGCCCGGCCGTACCCAGATCGACCTGACCAGCAACTGGGACGCGATCGCAGCAGCCGACAACCAGCTGATCCTGGACGACGTTCAAGCGATGCTCCAAGCCGCTCGCGACGACAAGAAGAATGGGCCATTTGTCCTGTATGTCCCGCGCGCCTATGAGTTCAAGTTGGACGAAGACTTCAACGTGAACTATGCTGGTGTTACTCTCCGGGAGCGTCTGGAGAAGTTGGGCGGTATCGGCCGCGTTGTAGTCGCAGATCGCCTTACCGCCAACAACGTTGTGCTGGTACAGATGACCCGCGACACAGTAGACCTCGCCATTGCGCAGCCGATTACGACTGTACAGTGGTCGTCTAAGGGCGGTATGGTCGAGAACTTCAAGGTGATGGCTTGCTGGGCCGCTCGTTTGAAGTCCGACTATGACGGCCGGAGCGGTATCGTTCACCTGCGCCCGGCGTAACGTAGCGAAGCCGTAAAGGTGTAACTGAAAGGGAGCCGCGCCGACAAGGTTGGCTCCCTTTTTTTTCAGAAGACGAGAGGAAACGGAAATGCCACAGTACAAACTGAAAGAAGGCAAGTTGGTTCGTAAAGCGGAGAAGGGCGGCCGCGAGTCGTTCGTCAAAGGCGACGTTGTCGATCTGGCCGTTGAGCAAGCCAAGAACTTCGGGCTGAACCTTCTGGAGCGCCAGCACGCTGACGAGCAGGAAGGCGGCGAGCAGGAACCGCAGCTGACGACTAACCCGGCAGGCGGCAAGAAGACTGCGCACAAGGCGACCCATAAGCAAACTGAACCGAAGGAATAAGGCCATGGCAGCCTCCACAACTCCAGAAGCTGTAAAGGCTCTGATTGAGACAGAACTCGATCCCGCGCCGTTTATTTCGGCGGCCACCTCGCTGTACCAAGCGACTGTCGGCACCCGGCTATCGGACGCGCAAGGCTCGATCGTTCTGGCGTGGCTGGCTGCCCACTTCCTCGCCGTCTCCGATCCGCGAGAGACGCAGGAAAGCGTTGGGACGGGCTCGTGGTCGTTCGAGGGAAAGAACAGCAATGGCGTGGGCCTCTCCTCGACTCAGTACGGGCAGATGGCGATGGTGCTGGATACCTCCGACCGCCTCCGCGATAGCGAGAAGCGCAAGGCGAGGTTTACTGTACTATGAGCAGCTTGCTCCACCCTATTACATACTGGCCTCCGGGAGAGAATCCAACCCCACGGCAAGAGCTTGGGCGGATCGCGCTGAAAGGCGTTTCTCCTCGCGGCGGCCTTCCCGGTGCCGGCTCCTCGAAAGCCTATCTGAAAAGCGACGTTTTCGAGATCGGCGGACTGGTCGCAGACGGCATTCACGCGTCGATCCCTGTCACAGCTCGCGAGGTGATGGCTATTGACCCCCGCAAGTCGAGGCGGGGCCAGCGCAAGGTGTTCGAGGCAACGCTGTCAGACTACAGCGGGGATGCCTTCTTTGACATGGCCGAAATCTGGCGCCCAACTCGGAAGCCGGACGGCGGCGGCGGATTCTTCGACGAGCTGGAGCTGGTCGCTACGGTGCCATGCGATATTGTATTCACTCTGGCGGAGGAAGTCGTTGCCGACAACGAGCGATCCGCTGGCCGCTACACAGTAACCGCGCTGAGAGATTCCGGGCTCCAAACCGGCGATAGCGTGTATGTAACCACCCGCGAATTTTTCCTGAAGGTAGACGGCGAGGTGGACAACCCGAAGCGCGGATTGTATCTGACCGCCTCGCTGGAGATCGAAGATGACACGCGCCCAGTCGACCTTTAATTTCAAAGAGGTCGTCGCCCAGATCGAGAATGGGACGCGCTTCAATGCGAAAGCGGCCGCGCTCCTTGCGCAACGCGAGATCCAAGAGCAGCTACAAGGCCAAAGATCCGGCAAAATCTACAAGGTGTCGAAGACGGGGGAGCCTCACCAAGCGTCCAAGCCCGGTGAGAGTCCGGCGGTTTTGTCCGGCGACCTTGTGGGCTCAATCTCCACAGCGCCCGATCCCGGCGGCGCTCCATTTTACTATGTCGGATCTGATAAAGAATACGCGCCGCACCTCGAACTCGGAACGAAGTTCATAAGGCCAAGGCCGTACTTTGTAAAAGCCGTTGAGCGGGCGCTCGCGGAGATCCGCGCCAAACTGTCCAAGAGGATTGACGATGGTTCCTGAAATAATCGCGGCGCTGAAAGCTGATGCTGAAGTCGCGGCGCTCCTCCCGGTAGACGAACTGACTGGTGAGCCAGCGATCTTTTCTTATTGGGCGCCAGAGTCGCGCCAGCCTTATATCGTCGTAACGCACGACGAAACGCTGGTTGCGAACATGGATGGCACAGTTTCTTCCGGGCAGCTGGAGCTTAATATCTGGGACGAAGGAAACAGCGTTGTGCGCCTTCGCAAGATTGCCTTCAGGGTGATCGACCTATTAGACTATA
>Ga0136555_1000723_pt1 | contig 12633 bp, 9 predicted proteins | sample AntRauTorckE5432_FD_104927 | JGI IMG/M metagenome (GOLD analysis project Ga0136555, IMG submission 104927) | Saline lake microbial communities from Rauer Islands, Antarctica - Metagenome Torckler E5 #432 | ecosystem: Environmental > Aquatic > Non-marine Saline and Alkaline > Saline | place...
AAAGACCTTACAAAATAGAAATTAAACCACGAAAACTCCATAACACCAAACCGGGCTTCACGGGAACAGTGCAACACTAGCTTCATTGTTGGTCTTACAGACCCAACGAAGCCTTAGTTATTGCAAGCAGTTTTTTCACAATTCCGGCGAATATTTCTTTGCCATTTTAATCAAGAATGTTTGAAGTGATGTAAAGTAAATTTTTCCTTTATCTGTTTTTATTACAATCTCCCAACAATACTCAAACACTTCGTTTTTGTCATTAAGTTCAGAATTATCAACTATAGCTTGAAATAAATAATGAGGGTTTTCATTTTCTAAATAATATTCTATTTTCACATTTGGATGTTTGCTTAGATAAGCTCTGGCTAAAAACTTTTCAGGACATTCGTTTGAATATATAAAATGTAAATTATCTTGTGGAATGTAAGTTGCATTACCTTTCCTATCTTTAATCGTTTTCATATCTCCATCTAAAACACAAGCAAAGCCAGACTTTACTTTTTTCAAAGGATATGTGTTTTTGTGTGAGGTGAAATTGGAAAAAGTTTTATCTGCACTGCCAGAGATTATAACATTTACTAATTCACTGAAATTATTTATTGTATATGTTCTTTCTACTCCTTTGATACCTTTTTGGATTATTTTAAGTGCCTCCTCATCTTCACAATAAAGGTCGATTAATGGAAAAGATTTTGCATCCATTTTAGATAAAGCAGCACTTACGCTAATATTATGTATCGCTTTGTACTTATTGCTCGGGCTTTTCTCAATAAATATTCTGGATTTTGAATCAACGGCATCCAATATTGTACTTGAATGTGTAGTTACTATAAATTGTTTATTTTCATTGCGACATATATTTCTGATAACGTCAATTAATCTTCTTTGTACTTTAGGATGCAAACCCATCTCTAACTCATCAATTAAAACTAATGAGTCATTTGGTGCTTCTACCATGTCAATAATTATTCTTATCAAAACCTCTTCTCCAGATGCTGCGTTATAACTTGAATATTGATTCGTATTATTATATTTAAACACATCCTTGTCTAAATGCTCCGCTATTTTTTTAATTTCAAACTTCTCTTCAAGTACATAGGAAAGGTGTTTTTCGATTTCAATTACTTTGGCGGCTGAAATAGCTTGCAATGCAGCATTTTTAGACATATTAAAAATTTTATCCCCATAAAATCGAGCAGGTACAATTCTATCCAAGTCTATAAAAATTACTTGACGCATTTTGTATTGGGATTCTTTTTTTCCAATGCCGTTCCATTTATTCGTTGCCATTTTTCTTTGGCCACGTTTACTCGCTGTTTTTTTACCAGTTTTATAAGTTACAAAATATGTCCAATCTTCTTTTTGAACGTCGTGACTCGTAAATTTCATTAGAGAACTCCAAGTGTGTCTTTCTAACTTACCATTTTTAGAGTTTCTTTTCTTGAAGTCGAAATGACTACAGGCTATAGCCATTAAAATTGTTGATTTTCCAGAACGGTTTGTTCCAGATATAACAGATATCGGACTATTAAATTTTAATGCTAATTCTGGGATATGGCGAAATTTGTCGAACTTCAACTCTTTTAGAAAAATAGGAAATTCCTTTTCTTTTTCTATGTCTATATTCTTTATAAAATCTATGTCAGAATTGATATTCATAATTTTTGTTCAAATTGCCTACATCATTAGTATATGCGCAACTCACCACAAAACATGGATTCTCGCCTGCTGAAGCCAGGTATTTGGCCTATCTACAACCCTCTTATGATACAATATTCTTATAATTAACATGTTATATATCGAGCTAGAGAAATGCTTAATATCCGTTTGTATACAGTTACAAACGTTTACAAATGATTGCGGAACCGCCCTTTTAGGTGAGCACTTATTTTAACTAGTTCATTTTCCATTTTTTGTGTCGTTGCTTAGTTTAAGTTTTTATAATTAATGATCACTTATTTAAAACTAATCCGCCCTAAAGTCTCCTATGGTTTCATGCGTGCTCTTAGAGTTAGTGAGTCTCTCTTTGCTAAGAAAAATCAATTTAAATTTCGTTTAGCTTTTATATTTAAAACAAATGTCTTAGAAATAGTATCTACTCACAATACCCTTAAGGGTATTGTGAGCGATTCATAGAAGGTTTTTTTTATTAAATTAAAAAAATCAATTAAAATCTAAGATTATTTCTCACCGTATTAATACTAGGCTCTGCAAATTGTGAAGACCAACAGAAACACTTGATTTTTGCCATTATACATCCATCTTTCTAACCTAGTGATACATAAAATGGTATTAACAGAGAAGTATACTGGAGATCGTGACGCTCTAAAAGTGGCTTTATGTTTTTCGGATAAATACAGTCTGTGTCAGGAAGATAACGAGCTTGTAAGTTTCAAGCAAATGAACAGCGGAGACTTTAACTTGGAAGCGTTAGTTGATGCAGGATTCAATTGCGTACTTGGCGAAAGAGATGTCTGGCACTCGGATGATTTTGTAATAATAGACCGGTATGGAGGAAAGAGTTGGAACGCACCTTGGCTGGAGGACAATAATGTGTTCTTCTGGCACGTAGCCTGTAGAGCTGATCACAAAGAAGAAGCTGTTGCCAGAGGGAATTGTCCAATGAATGAGATAGAAACCAGGTACGGCCGGGATACGTATGCGGAGGCTATAAGGTGAAATCAAAGGGTATATTTGATAAATAATACGTGTTGGTCGACAGGCAGAAACACTAATTCAGATACAAGGTAGGTCTAACGGCATCAAATATAATTAACCGCTAAAAGTACTATAGAATGAAGGAAATAGATAGGATTGACAAGGAGTTTACAAAATCAGCAAAGGCTCTGCAAATAGAAACTGAAAAGTTGACTTTTAGTCGAATTTGCGAATTCAAAGTAAACAAAAATAGTAGTTCTAACATTCCTTGGGAAACTCTAAAATATCCGGGGATATATTTAATTGAAATAAAAAATGATGGAAATTTTAACTCTTTCGAATCTTGGGTGGAGGATTTCAGGGAAAAATGGGAAGATGAAAGATATTTAAAAAGCCACACACCCAATTTAATAAAGACACGAATTGAGAAGCATACTGATTTGGGAGAATGGATACCTATCTATTTAGGAAAAGCGGAAACAATTGGAAGTAGAATTCGCGAGCATATTTTTAAAGAATTATGTAAAACGACCTATGCATTAAAATTAAATGCAAGAGAGAATTTGGAAAATGAAATATTTAGACTCAAAACGATAAAATGTCAAGTCGCTAATTATAAGCTAATTGTTCCTTCAATTGAATCTCAATTACGAAATAAAATTAATCCTTTAATTGGAAAACAATAGATCAAGTAGATAGCAACGTATAAGGCAGATTGAAACGCGTTGTATTTTAATTATTCCTAAGTTTAGAATTCTATAAAGTAGTAAGCTAGAAGAGATCTTATACACTGTCTCCAGCATTCTGCAGTTTGCTATTATTAAAGTTGCTGAGGCCCTTAACAGATTATCTTGATGTATGAGACAAAGCACCACGTTTAAATTCGCTACGCCAACAATAGGTAGTGGAGTTGCTACTTAAAAACCTCTTATACCCGTAAATAGTTAAGTGTATTTATTGGTAATACTACTACAGAAACCTGTTTCTTACATCCAAAACCGGTAAATCATCACCATGGCTAGAGTATCTAGTCCGCAGTATTTTAGCAAGCCTTCGATTACTAAGTCATGTTCGGTTTCAGACATAGAGGTGAATTGTATTTTAGCAAAAGCGACCATAGCCGCACCTCCGTCTGCTAAATGAGTATCTGATTAAATAGACTAGTGAAGAGATCTGACTTAGAAAGGTATGTAGACGACGAAGATGTGGTGATACAGGGTAAGGAGAGGCATTCTCCTACTTTCGCAAGCGAAATCAAAATAGGCCTAGGAACTTATTTTTCAATTTCACAAGACCGGAGCACTATTCCAGAGCTTCGGTTTTTATTTTTAGATTTGACTTAGGTCAAAGGCATATCTGTAGTCTATCCAGCCACCTTCCGCTTTGTTTTCTAACCATCCTCGTTCTTTGTGGCTGGTTTCTATTATGTTCTGTGTTTCGACTCCTGCGAAGCGTTCCGTTACTTTATCTAGCACCGCAAGCTCTTGTTCTGTGAATGTTTCTTTATTAAACGGTCTATCTTCCCTAGCGTTAAATTGCTCACCAGGCAAGTGACTATCATTGAAATAGACCACACGTACGTCTACATCATCATTACGAGCTATGTAGTCAAACACTCCACTAAAATTATTGATAACAGGTCCCATTTGGATGGCTTTATATCGCACACCACTCATAGAGTAGCCTGTATTCTTAAAACATAGGAAATCGGCATAAAACAGTAGCTTATTGAGTGGTGTTTTCCAGGGGTTCAATTTCTCAGAAAAGTAAACTACCATTTCGGTAAGTTTATCTAAACTGGGTCTTCGATATCCAGTCAACGCACTAGGCACCTCATCCTTTAGTATATAGTCCTCTATTTCACTCTCGTGATGACGCAGATCTTCTTCTCTTACTATTTTTGTAACTTTCTCTAATGTTTTTTTTCTAAACCCATCCTCCAGTCCATCTGCTCTATCTATTAGGTTTAGAAACTGACGTGCATTTTCTGCTACATTTATGAGTTTACCATTACTCAGACTCGGTACTTCACCTGCTTCGTACTGGCGGTAGCTATTCACTCCAAAACCCAATATCTCTGACATCTTCACCGCAGAGAGACTATACTTCTCACGTATTGCTCTTATCTCTTCTGGGAAAGGGAGATTGTGCTTGGCACGATATGCATTATGCAGTAGCTGCATATTCAAATCTCCTAATCTGGTATCTACAAAATGCTCACCACTCTCTTCACAGCGGTAATATTGGTTCACTACCTCAAATTCTTCTTTACGAAATGTCAATGTGATAGCATCGTGTGCTATTTTCATTGGTTTACCTGTAATTGGACTGTTCATACTTCTTTCATTTTTAAAGGATAGTTCATAGGATGTTCAGCAAAGTGAAATGACACACATACCACTCGATCGCTTTCCTGCCCCATAGTTACTTTGATATAGATTTCTTTGGCTTGTATCTGCTTTCCAAATACCCACATATCTGCACCTTGGTAGACTATATCTGTCATAGGTCCATCAGAATACTCTTCTGTTTTAAGCTCTGTGAGATATTCTTTAGCCTTGCTTTGGCTAATCTCTAGGTCTGCAAGTGTTTGTATGTTCTTTGGCCGATTGCTGAAGAGCACATCCCAAAAAGCAAGCTTTTCCTTGAAGCCTTTTAGAAATGCGATTACATCAGCTTTCGAAGTCATTTATCAATGTTTAACTTATACAAAGGTAGCTGAGTGCTATCAAAATACAACTTTAAAGTGGCTTTAAGGTTAAATTGATGTCATTTTGCCTATAAAGTAAAAATGTGCACTAGCCAAAAATACGTATGTGTTTACGGGTAAGTTGAGACTAAACAGAAAATTGGCACTATGATGCAATTTAAAGATAGACTAGAAGCTAAAATCCCATCTAAATTATGTAAGATTATAGTTAGTCCTGTCGTTTTTTAGATGAACGGTTGGCTAAATGGCTGATTTTACCCTTCGCAAAATTTGCGTTTAGGTAATGTTATATGTCGTTTTCCTACTTTATCACCTTACAAGTTGTCCGTATTTTTTTATCATCTATGAGGTTGTTTAGCTGTTTTTTCTCGTCTGTAAATGCCGTTCTTACACCGCAATCACAAAGTTCTGTTAATGGGTCTTTGTCCACTATATTGTCGTAGAGTGCTATTATACTTGGTTCATTTTCAAGTTTAGAATATTCCTCATAAGTCATTTTAAGGAATGCTACATTTTTACCAATTCCTCTCTCGTCAAGCAAATAGCCATCATTGAGAATAAAAGGAAGCGGGAATCCGCTTCCTTTTATGAGGTCTTTTGGGTGAGGATACGATACGATTTCAGTCTTGTCATCCGATAATATAACTGGAACAAGATTATTGTAATTTGCTTTCGTTTTATAAACCAAAACTGGCGGACCAGAGGCAAAAACCGGTACAAAATCAGTTCTAGTCTCATTAGATGTTTGCATAGCTTTATTGTTGGTCTTGCAACCTAAACTTACTAGTAATAGGATTGAAATAATTATTTTCATTTTAATATTATTATTTTTTCACTCAAAATTCCGGTCGCAGTTTGTATTTGTAAAAAGTAAATTCCATCAGATAGATTTGTTAATGGCATATTTAATATTTTGGACTGGTCTATAGTATTTAAGGATAAGACATTTTGTCCTTGAACATTGAGTAAATTTATTTGACTTAGTTTACCGTTAAATTCAGTGAGATTTATCAAAACAAAATCCTTTGCTGGGTTGGGGTAAACTATAATATTATCAGAAACTTTATTTTCATTAATGCTAACTGTAGATGCTCTTGTCAAAGACATATCAAGTAAATAAGTTCCAGTCTCACCTGCAAAATAGGGTGCAACACGAAAATGTACTGTGCCACCTCCGTTAATTGTTATATCTCCAGTCATTACATCGTCGTAAGCATCTGACCAAGTTGAACCGTCAGTAGAATAAGAAAACAAACCGTCAAGAGTATATGTGTCACCATTGCCACTATTGTATGAGTCGTGTATTCGTGGTGTAATTGTATAATTATAACCTGGTGGTAAATCTACTTTATAGAAATCGTTGTCTGATGTAATATGGCAATTAGAACCTGTTGTGCTGTTTGTTGCGTTGGTTCCCGAAAAAGTTATTGGAAGATTATAGGATTGAGCAATTGTATTATTTACTTCATAAATATCAGGTTGTAAACTAGGTGCCACAACGGTAACTTTAATTGGATTTAAATAGTTAGTTGAGCCTGTGAGTTGCCGAGGGCCACCATCAGGCTCGTATTGCACTGCTAGAAGGTATGTGCCAGGATTTACAGTTACCGAAGTTGTATTAAATGTTAGGTAAGGTGATTGGTAGGTATATCCTGATTGCAGACCATTTTCATTCATAGTTCCAATGGTTTGAGCAAATGATCCGTCTAAATTATAAAGCCCAACGCTATGTTGTCCAATAAAAGTATTTGTTCCGTTATTGACAACATTTAGATTAACAGAGGCTGATTGCCCTTGGCTTAGTGTTGTGCTAGGGGTAACTACCATAGCAGAATTTAATTCAATATCACTAGGATTAACTACGGTCATTTGTACAAAATTTGAATAACTCCCGTTATTAGCTGCTTGCTTCCAGTTGCCATCTGTTGGACGATAAAATATTCCAACGTAATAGGTGCCAGGCAACATACTAAATAAACCAGTTGTTGTAAATACAAGATTATTTGTATACGTATATTTACCTTGTAAAGTGTAACCAGTTAATGTTTGGACATAGTCAATAAATGTATAAGAATCATCAAAAATTGCAGCTGCATAATCACCATTGTATGTATTAGTGCCATTGTTGATAATGTTTGTTGTAATATCGAATTGTTGACCATAACCTATCGAACTCGAAGAGGGTGTAATATCATTATTTAGAGCGATATTGTATGTCTGATTTCCAGCAGGAGGTTCTATACCTATTACCGCTTGATGTCCAGTATTGTATCCGCCTGACCCACCACCAGTTCCAGTCCCACTTGGATTTAATGCGTTAATTTGAAAGTAGCCATCATAAGAACCACCCCAACCCCAATTGAAATGAATATAATCATTGTTGTCATAACCATCGGCAACAAAACAATGTCCGCCACCACTTCCAAAACCAGCATATAATATTGGTCTGTTTGCGTCAAGTTCTGTTTTCAGTAAGTTCATCCATTGCGTTTGATTGTAATTAGATCTTTTGACACCTTGTAATGTATTTCTATAACCAAAATGTGTTTTGAGGGCGTATTCGGAACAATTAGTTACTGGACTTGAAGCAGAAATTACATAAGCACCACTTGATTGTGGACTATAACCCATATCAACGCTAACACCAACTTGATACATTAAAGTAGCTACCGCATTATTCGTGCTATTCACAGAATTTGGCATAGAACCCCATTGATATGTTGTGCTTCCGAAATTTGCGGAAAGAGTACCGTAAGTATCATGGTTGTATGAATGAAAACCGGAACCTGTTGCCGGATAATTCCAGTATTTCATAATTTGTGCCATAGCTGTCGCAACACAACCAGTAACAGAACCGCCTGGGCAAAGAGAGTTGTAATATGGGGATTGATTCCATTTAGTTTGCATTAATGGAGTTACACTTGACAGTGCTTTCGCAGAAGAATTGCTATTAGCACCATTTTTTAAACTTTGCCATTCTTGCTTAATTTCATTTGTTGGCCGAATGTTTTGTTCTATAACGTTTCGGATTTCAGTCTTGTAACCCTCAAACCATTTCGCAACATTTTGAGGAATATTGTTCGGATCAAATGTGCCTTGGTCTGAATAGCCCAAAATTGGTGATACATTATCGTCACCTGAAACTATAACAAAACCATTCGAACCGGCATTAAATACATAAAAGAAAGTTGTCTGCTCAATTGATGCTAAAGTATTACTGCTTTGTGAACTTTCTCTCAATACAAGAGTTAAGTTATTTGTGCTTTTTAAGGTTTGTGAATTTGTTTTTGTTGAAAGAAAATTCTGTCCAACTTGTTTAGCTGCATTTTCGTCAATCTGTTTTGCGAAAATTGTTGTGCCGAAAATGGTCAGCAGTCCGAATACTAGAAGTGTTTGTTTCATTTTGTCTATTGTTTTATTGTCTGTTTGTGTTGCGAATTTGCTAAAGTTGCGTAGAACAATTGTATATGTGACTGGCACAGCCTCCAAAGGCTGCCAAGTCTATATCCTCTATATATTTGCCGTTTGTAAGTACTTGCACACGTTTACAAACGGCTGCGGAATTAGAGTTTTTCTGTTCATTAAAACGAATATACTGCAAAAACTAAATAAGCAAGTTATCTTTTTTTGTAAGATTTTCAAGTGTAATTCCTGTGGTTTTATAATTGTGATGTAAAAAATGGGGAATTAAAACCAATTAAGAAGACCAAAAATAGTAACTGCGGAGGACACTTTTGGTAACCCAATTAAGTTGGATGTTGGCTTCGAACCAATGCCGTACAGAGACTCCGTTGTCCTTACTACTATTTGCAAAAGAATGTCGGGAAACGTTCATAGAAAGCTTTTTCTATTTTGGCTTTTCGGGTGATAATTTTAAGTGTTTTGTATACATAAATGATAAAACTCCAAATGTGGATTCATATACACTTGGGTTAAAGTCAAACTGGAAGAATGAAAAACTTTGGAAATGAGCCATCAATCAGAAAAAATACTGAAGTATTAAAGTGAAAAATAAAGAAATAAAATGCTAAATCCGCAGTTTGAATTAATTAACACTTGACAAGGAACATTTTATCTAACTCAATCAATTATTGAATAGTGAAGCATTAATACAAAATACTTAATCAAGCAATTCGCCCCAGTCTCGGAAATGGGCTGTTGCAGCAGATGTTAGTATGAAGGACAGGTATTGCGTCAAGTAATTTTCTCTTTTGGTACCGCATTTTAAGTGTTTTACGCCATCATTAAGTTAATTTCACCTATCTTGCGTTAAATAAAATTCACTATATTAGATGTCTATTAATTGTTTTTCACTCGAATTAAGCGTTTTTCACGGTAAAGAAGTCCCTAAAGAGGGGGTGATAGTTGGTTATGGTGCTATTATAGAAGCATATAGGCTAGCTGTTCCTATCCCTTGTAAGCTAGCTTTTGTGAGTAACAAAAATAGACAATCCGAATCAGCAGAGTGGAAGGTCTATTCCTCCCGGTATCTTCCGGAACAAACAGTGTATAAGCAGCTCACATTTGCACTGAAGTACGAAGGGGTAAACCTATTGATATTCAAAAAATTATTTGAAACTATAGATGCGAACGAATGGGAGGAGATGCTCGGAAAAGAGGCTCTAGGTCAATACAGTAGAAGAATTTGGTTTCTGTACGAGTGGCTGATGCTTGACAAGCTAAACCTCCCTGATCTCAAAATAGGTAACCTAGTACCTCTCATAGATGAAAAATTGCAATATGCCATAAAAGGGGTCAGCTCACCCAGACACAAAATAATAAACAACCTGCCAGGCACTGCTGCTTTTTGTCCATTGATAAGCCGCACAGCCAAACTAGAAGCCTATATAAATGATACTATTTCTGGCAAGAAAAAAAAATTCTTAGACTCTATTCATAAAGAAGTACTACAACGAGCGTCTTCTTTTCTATTGCTGAAAGACTCTAAGGCCTCTTTTAGTATAGAAGGCGAAAGTCCGGGTAACAATAGAGCGATGCGATGGGGGAAAGCTATAGGGCAGGCAGGCCAAAAGCCGTTGTGTATAGATGAATTACTAAGACTACAACAAATCGTAATAGAAAATACTCGGTTCATAGAGATGGGCTTACGTCAAAAAGGAGGTTTTGTAGGGGAACATGACCGCACAAGTGGCGAGCCTATTCCAGACCACATATCTGCCAAGCCAGATGATGTAAGACCATTACTAGACGGACTAATGGCCACCAATGAAATACTGCAGGATGTAACGTACGATGCTGTTTTAGCAGCAGCCACTATTGCCTTTGGGTTTGTGTTTATCCACCCATTCGTAGACGGGAATGGGCGATTGCATCGGTATATTATTCATCACATATTGGCTAAAAAACAGCTAACGCAACAAGGTGTTATTTTTCCGGTTTCAACATCCATACTGGATCATATAGCAGAGTATAGAAAAACACTAGAAGTGTATTCTCGTCCGCTATTGGACCACATAGAATGGACAGAAACAAAAGACCATAATGTAGCCGTGAGCAACGAAACCATAGACTTGTATCGTTACTTTGATGCCACCAAGCAAGCTGAGTTTTTGTATGATTGTGTGGCAGACACTTTAGAAAGGGTGATACCGGGAGAAGTAAGCTACCTACAGCACTTTGATACATTTAAAAAGTACCTAGATGATCAGTATGAGATGCCTGATAAATTAGTGGCTCTTCTGGTGAGGTTTCTAGAGCAAGGCAGCGGAAAATTATCTAAAAGGTCTGCGGAAAAGGAGTTCAATGTATTAACGGACATTGAAATTATAGACATTGAAACGCAGTTTGCAACTATTTTTAACTAGAGCTACGAGTCATCATTCAGAAGCTATTTAAAGAAAAAAGCTAAAACTAAAAAAGGTTATATACCGTATCACCTGCATCCTGGAGTATTTTATTATTGAAGCTGGCCAAGTATTCATAGGTTATCTTGATGTCTGAGACAAAGCACCACTTTTAAATTTACTACGCCAATAATAGCTGATGGAGTTGCTACTTAAAAACCTCTGATACCCGTAAATAGGTACGTATATGTTTACGGGTAATAGATAGATTACTTAGGTCATCTTATTCTTAATAACACTACAGAACCACCGTTTCTTCCATCCAAAACTGGTAAATCATCACCATGGCTAGAGTATCTAGTTCGCAGTATTTTAGCAAGCCTTCTATCACTAAGTTGTGTTCTGTTTCAGACATAGAGGTGAATTGTATTTTAGCGAAAGCGACCATAGCCGCACCTCCGTCTGCTAAATGAGTATCTGATATGAAATCTGCTTTTGAGTCTTCATCGACGCTTTCAAAAATAGGAGGCAGTAGCTTGTACGGACTCTTAACTTTGCCTTCATCATCCATCACTAGCCATTGCTTGTTTTTGAAGTTCTTACTTGTAATCCCAGTAGCACTTCCATAGGTGGGTCTAGCATAGGCCGTTTGAATATACTGAGACCGAGAGAGCACCGCAGGCAAAACCGCTTTTATGGAGTTAGAACCCCCTGTTCTGGGATCGAAGTAATAATTTTTTACCATACGACACATATCTACCATAGTGCGTGAGCCTATTCTCCCATCGCTCACCTCAGTCACCGTAAGAATAAAATCCATCAGTTCTTGACGGTCAGAAACGGCAGTATCTTCAACTTGCTCTAGCTGCCGAAGTATCTGGTTTAAGACTGTATTCTCATGGGCAGCAAATCTAAAAATAGTGCCTTCGTCTTCGTTTAAAGCCTCTCTCAGTGCTCGTACAAAGTTAAAATTTGGAAATGCCCCTTTAGTCGTCTCAATGAATTCTGTTTTATGTTGCACAGTGCCATCTTGATACATGATGTGGTGTGAGAATTGAAAAGCAACTTGCTCATACGGTTTTTGTCCGATGTAAAAAGGAATAGCGACCATAGAGGTTTCAAAATCAATGAAGTGCAGAGGGTAGGTGAAGCTGTTCATTTGCTCACGTAGTCTATCGCGGTCAAGATAAAAGGTATCGTCGTTTTTTTGGATTTTCTCAACCTGCATCCATTGCCTTTCTTGCCTAGACAGTTTGCCGTCTGCAGTAGGCTGAATACTATCGCTTATGTGGATTTCAGTCAGATCTTCGACAAAGAGCACCCCTTCTTCTAGATGTTTCTTCTTACGTCGATTATCCCAGATAGCATGTACCATGGGTTTCGCAAGGTCCGTGTCTGTTAGTTTGCTGTATTGCTGTTTCCAGCATTCGTGAAAACCAGATTTCTTTGTAAGATTAT
>Ga0136555_1000728_pt1 | contig 12578 bp, 15 predicted proteins | sample AntRauTorckE5432_FD_104927 | JGI IMG/M metagenome (GOLD analysis project Ga0136555, IMG submission 104927) | Saline lake microbial communities from Rauer Islands, Antarctica - Metagenome Torckler E5 #432 | ecosystem: Environmental > Aquatic > Non-marine Saline and Alkaline > Saline | place...
CACGCTTATGAACAGGGCAGGAAACAAACTATCAATGAGTGAATAAGGCAGTGATTCAGTTACGAGAAGATATGGGACACAGTAAACGATGATAGAGTGACCGATAAGTGTAGAGCTAACGAGGCGCAGCAACGAATACCGACCACAGCCAACTTCTCTAGCGGCGATGAAGTAGCTCCTAGAAGTTCCCACCCAAGATGCAGATGCACAACCAATTATAGAACTATTTAGTTTTCATACACAAATGGCAAAGCAAACAAGATGAGTTGAGGCTATCCACTTCCAAGTGCCTATCGGTTCAATTGAACACAAGGGCGACACACTTATGATAGCTGGTTATGCCAGTACGCCTGACCTTGATAGCTACAATGACATTGTAGACCCCAAAGCGTTCTCTAATGAGGGGGCACTAGACAGGTATATGGCGAACCCAATCATATTACTAAGTCACGATAGTGATAGAGTGCTGGGTACAATGAAAGAAAACAAAGTTGATGCCTGAGGGCGGTGGATAAAAGCTGAACTGAAATATAACGTTGATAATGTTTTTGAACAGATACTAGATTGAGTTACTAAGTGATTTAGTATCGGCTTCCTACCTAAAAAAATCTCACTATATAATAACGAATGAGTATCACTTGATGAACTCACACAGAGTGAACTAAGTGCACTAGAATACGGAGACGTAAAAAGGGTTATTGAGGAGCTAGAGGTGTTTGAGGTAAGTGTGGTGAATATACCTGCAAACCCAAGTACACTGTTCACCTTGACCAAGGCACTGAAAAGTTATTTTAACAACTTATCAAATGATACTATGAGTAAAGCTGTAGGAGAAATTGTAACTACTGAAACTGATAACGAAGAAGTAAAAGAAGAACAAGTGACTACTGACGGAGTCGAAGAACTACAGGAGTTTATTGAAAACGCCGAGGTAGTAGTACTTGATGAAGTGCAGCCTGATGAAGTCACTGAGGAGGAAGTTGTTGAAGAAGAGGTTACTGTAGAAGAAATTGTAGAAGAAGAAATTGGTGAGGACGTTGAAAGTGAGGCAGCTGAAAGTGCTGCACCAGTTGAACAAGCTGAGGACGAAAAGCCAACAGAAGAAGAAAAGGCACTATCTAATGAGCAGTTACTTGAGGTTGTTGAAAAGCAGTCAGAAGTGATTGACCAACTCGTTGGACATTTAGACACACTCACAAAAGCTGTGGGGAGAATACCAGTGAACTCTGGACTCGTTATGGTAAACGGTGTGGCTTCAAAGAAGGAAGCTCCAACAGGAGAACTTGCCGCTGCAAGAGAAAGAGCGACACAATAATCTTTTAACATTTTGTTTGATTTAAAATGAGCGATTTAAACGTAGATCAGAGACTAAAGAAATTGAATATAATTAGAGAAAAGGTAGCTAGTATGGATATTGATACAAAAGCTAACGAATCTATGTCATCTGCGCAGGCAGGTTACGGTGACGAGTTTGTGCCTAGTGACCTCGCATCACAGGTAATGGGTCTAGTTAGGGATTCAAGTACTATCTTATCTAAACTGCCTGCACCAATCGCTATGCCTACCAATCCATACACACTTCCTGTTGAAGGAGCTGATATGTCTTGGTATCATACAGCAGAGAATACTGACGTAGCAGGAACTCCTGCCACTACGTCTAAGGCTGCTACTGACGATATCGTTCTTACTGCTAAGAAACAGTCTGCAAGCGTATACGCAAGTGGAGAGTTAGATGATGATTCTATCGTAAATATCAAAGCTTACCTTGCCGCTAAGTTTGCTGCTTCATATGGTGAGAATATTGACGATATTATCTTGAATGGTGATACAGAGACAGGAGCTACAGGAAATGTAAATCTTGATGACGCTGCACCTACAGCTGGAACTAACTGGTTGGCTTTGGACGGTTTGAGAAAATCTGCTCTAGTAACAAATACTGCTACTGCTAATATCAATGTTGGTACTCTTGACATTGCTGATATCAGAAGCATGAGAGCTACTATGGGTATCAAGGGTGCACAGCCTGAGAAATTACTTATGATTATGGACTACGCAACTTACTACAAAATCCTAGGACTAGGACAGGTAGAAACAGTTGAGAAGTTTGGATTGAATGCAACTATTGTGAATGGTGTACTACTTGCAGTTGATGGTATCGAGGTTATGGTTTCTAGTCAAATGAGTAAGACTGAAGCTGACGGTAAAGTATCAACTACTGGAGGCAACAACACACTAGGACAGATTATCCTAGTTTACAGAGAAGATGTGATTACTGGTTTCAGAAGAGACCTATCAATCTTCACAGAGTACCTACCTGTTACTGACCAGTACAGATGGACTGCTCATGTGAGATTTGCTTTGGCAATCAAGGCTGCTGACTCAGTTGCAGTAGGAAGAAATATAACTGTGTAAATCACGGTGGGAGAGAGAATATCTCTCCCTATATAGTCGGTCAAGGCTGGGTACATAGGGAGAGATTTTACACTTTACGGCGGCACTATGGTATCATATAAATTAGTAGCAACAACTGATGGGAGAGTTAGATGAATGGACGGTAATAAATTTGATTACAAAAAAGGTAAGGTAATGGAGATTGAAGATGCAGGAGCTGTGCGCTTCTATACTTTGAATGGTTGGAAGTTAGTAGAAAATACTGACGCTAGTTCTGAAAAGGTTGTACTGAAAGAAAAAGCTAAAAGAACTATCTCAAAGAAGCCAGCAACAAAATAATTTATTATCAACCAATAAGCAATGAACTGAAAGTATCTCACGTTGAACGATGCTAAAAATGTCTTAGAAGTAACTAATGAGGATAACTTACTAACTGAGCTTATTGTTCTAGCTGAAGGGGTTATAGATAAGTATCTTTGAGATACCGATTTCAATGCTAAAGTTATAACAAATGAAAGGCACTCAAGTAATGGAACATGACCATACTATCTTGATTATGTGCCTATAGTGTTCACACACGCAGGCGGCACAGGAGTAACTTGGGCGGAGTGAACTGACTACATACAGAACGATAGACAGATCATATTCGCAAGCACTATACCACTGGGCAATTATGGTAACGACACATTCGATGTCATAGAATTTACGTACACAAAATCAAACGACATACCTTCGAATATTAGGGTTGCTATGTTGCAGCTAGTAAGCGAATTATATAACCAGCGTAGAATGGCTGGTGTAAAAAACTTCTCACAAGGTGACCTATCAATCACTTTTGGTGATGGGGGGTTTTGAGCTAGTAAAGACAAAATGACTCACATAAAGAGTTTACTTGCGCCATTCAAGCGTGTAAACGTTCAATCATAATGCTAATACCAAACCACACTGTAGATGTAACATCACTGACTGGTGCAGGATTGAAGAGGTCATATACCACAGTAGTCGCAAACGATGTGGCTATCTACATATATGATACTGCTGAAGCTGTTGGCACGGTAAACGGAGCTATTGGTTCGCAGGAGGTAAGAGCAATGACGAATGAAATGTCTATAAGGGAATGATACAAGTTAGTAGATGAGGATTGAAAAACATATCTCGTAAAAAAGGCAAGAGTCAAGAAGTCACCTATCTACACACATTTAGAACTTATACTGTCAGCCGATTATGGTGATGCGCTTTGAAGTTAGAAGTAATTTCCCAAAGAACGCAGCAGCCTTATCTGACAAGGCTGTGCAAATGGCGTTGCAGGATATCGCATTTATGGCAAGGCGTAAAGCGACACAGAACTCACCATATGAAACTGGGACACTAAGGAGAAGCATTACAGAAAAAGTAACCAAATGAAGGGCTTATATTGGTAGTAATGTCGTGTATGCAAGACGTAGAGAGTTCGAGAACAATAAGAACCCCCATAAGAGGTTATATATGCGCAGGGCGATTAAAGACACGCTTCCAGAGGTTAAATGAATAATGCGCAGGGCGTTTAGTAATGTATTCAAGTAACATGTTCAAAACTATATCAGATAAGGTATATACATTGGTAGAAACACTCACAGCGAGTACAGACCTTTTGACAGTGTATAACTATGAACCCAAGCAAACAACAGGATATGTGACGGCGACAATAGCACCTGACGATAGTGTTGAAACAATCTTTGATACTGATACAAACGAATTAGAAATACCAATACTTATATCTGTGAGAGCTCCTGTTGATAATCTGGACGCTACCGTAGAATGAGACTTTAGAACACTGGTCGATGAAATACTTGCTGCACTAAGAGCTGATTGGTGACTTACTGGTTCTGCTATGAGTAGTAGATTTGAAATCAGGCGAGGTTACTTATGAGACGAACAGCCAGAGAGGTTGGTACAGATAAGGGCGGTGTATACTATTTTACAATCTATTTAGAACTATGGGACACATCTGAAGGAAGGAGTCTATCGGTATCGGTAAAGAATCAACAAAGGGTACTGCTGTATCCGCAACTAACTGGCTAGCAGTTACTTCTGGAACTCTGCAACCTTGAAATACAAAAGTAAAAGATGCAGGTAAGTACGGCAATATTGCTGGCGTGTATGATAGTCATATTGCAAAGCAGTGGACTGATGTAGAGATTTCTGGCGTTGCTAGAGATACCTCTATGTGAACACTGCTTATGGCGGCGTTTGGTACAGTAGGCAAAACAGGTTCAGACCCATACACTCATACATTCACTGTGCTAAATAATAACAGCCACCCAGCATACACAATTTGGGGTACTGATGATGTTAGCGCTGAGAAGTCATCTTACTGTATGCTTGATGAATTAGAACTATCTGTAGATGCAGACGGTTACGTTATGTATAAGGCAAAGTTCTTGGGTAGAAAAAGAGAAAACGATTCTGCTCCTACTCCTGCATACACAACTGAGAACGACTTTAGGGGTAGAGATGTGAATATCTATTTTGCATCTAGTGAAGCAGGGTTGAGCGCAGCCACTGCAATAAAAGCTAAGTCAGTAAGAATAACTATACAAAAGAACCTCAAGGAATACCAAGCAATCGGAAGCACAGACATAGACTCAATACATAACCAACAGTTACTAGTGAACGGAGACTTTGAGCTTATATACGATGCAGTTACACATCTTGATATATTTGAGGCAAACACTAAGCAGTACATGAAGATAGAAATAAAAAACACAGATGTAGACCTATGAGGTGGGGTAAATCCAAAGATTGAATTCATCTTGAACAAGTGTGCATACGAAAGCCGAGACAAAACAGGTGCAGTTGATGACATAATTATGGAGTCAATTGGTTTCGAGGCTGAATACAACAACACTGATAGTGAACAAATCAACTGCGTACTTATCAATGACGATAATACGGCGTATTAGTTTTAATCCTATATGAACATAAGCATGAAACACGAACTCAAAAACAAGTACACGAGATGAATAGATAAGGCATACAGCGACAAGCTATTAGAGGGGGCAACTACAAAAAGTGAAGGAGGGCAAATAATGTTTGTTGTAAAGCCTGCACAGATGTGAGCAGCAAATGACGTGCTGATTAGAATGATGTACGGACTAAGCGAAGCAGAACTCAAGGAATTGGATATGAGTGACTACAAAGAAATGCTAAGTGAGGCAAAGATTGTAGCATGAAAAGACAATAAAGACCCCCTGTAATGAAGACCCTGTTAGCAAGGTTTAGGGCTGCAAGGTCTTGAGGGAAGATAACAAAAGAAGACAGAGATTACAAACTATGTAGGCTGTACGGCTGCACACCAAAACAACTGTATGAGTGTGAAGAAGAAACACTGAAACTACACTGGGAGATGTATCAGATAGATAAAAAAGAAGAGTTCTTGAACAACAAACGTATGAACCAAAAATTATCTCGTAAATAACCTATGGCAAAAGACTACAAGATGGAGATTGAGATTGTAGCGGACAACAAAGCCAGCAAAGAGCTTGCTAAGATACAAGGTGACGCAAAAAATACTGGTAAACAATTTCAGAAGCTCGGGCTCTTAGTGGCTGGAGCTTTTGTTGTTACTAAGGTCGTGCAGTATTGAAAGGAGATGACAAAAATGGCGACCGAGATGGAGCTACTAGATAAGAAAGCAAACATTGTGTTCTGAGATGAAGGAATGGAGATGGTAAACGAGTGGGCTGAGAGAAGTGCCTCTGCTATGGGAATGACTAACAGAGCTTATGCAAACGCTGCGGCAGGTATTGGTGACCTACTCGTACCTATGGGCTTTGCTAAAGACGAGGCGGCAGCAATGTCAGTTGAATTAGTAGACCTATCAGGCTCACTATCTGAATGGACTTGAGGGCAGAAGTCTGCTACCGAGATATCGGACATACTTGCAAAAGCTATGCTTGGTGAAAGGGAACAACTAAAGTCTCTAGGTATTGCTATCTCTGCTGATGAAGTAGCACAAAAGGCACACCAGCTTGTAGTGGAAGAATGATTACTGTTGAACGAACTAGAAGCAAATGCTCAAGCTACATTATTATTGGCTTATGAAAAATCTACTGATGCACAAGCTGCATATGCAGAGAACTGAGACACACTCATGAGGAAACAGGTAGAGATGCAGGCGCAGATGAAAAACCTGAAAGAGGAATTAGTGGTGGCACTAACTCCAGCTATTGCAGACGCTACCACAAAGGTAACAGAAATGGCTACCCAAATACTACAAGACGAAGACACAATGGAACAACTTGAGGCAACATTCAAAGCAATTGGTGATACGGTGATATTCGTTACCGAGGGGATATTTGGTTTTATAAACGCAATAGATATAGCACTAGACTATATTGCTGATTTTATAGGTCAAATGGCGGTAGCCTACCAGAAGTCAAACCAGATGTTGGGTATAAACGGCTTATTTGCGTGATGAAAAGAGGCTGAGAACTTCCTGCTCCCTGAATACCAAGATAGGGCTAACTCACTAGGTATAAATGGCTCTGATGTAAATTCGGCACAAGTATTTCAACCGCAATCATTTTGACCACAAACCAGTAACTCACAGAACGTGAATATCAATTTTGGCGGCGTAAAAGTATCTAACGATAATGATATAGCAAAAATTGCAGCAAAGGTACAGACTGTGATAGTGGAGTCATCAAATAACTTTCAGCTCGGCGCAATATAATGTTCAACACTTATGGAACTAATCTCAAGGCACTCAATATAAGCACCCCAGCTACTCAATCATTTGTAGGTATTTTGCAGTATAATGGGTACTCTATGCCAAACCAAAATATAACTATTACTGGGCTTTGATGAATATACAGCAGCGGCGCACTTATGAAGGACGTATTTGATAAGGCAAACAACCACGGCGAGTGACTAAGAAACTACTTCTACAAGGAAAAATATATAGACATAAAATGAGTAATAACAGGCGACTCTGCATCTGATGTTGATAACCAAATCAACTCGCTAGTATCTGCAATATCAAGGGAGAATAAGGTTATGAAAATAGTTATGAATAATGGTATTATATTGAGCGGTACTGCACATACGGACTGATGGTCTATTGAAAGGAAAGCATATAATATAACATTCTGTGAGTTTGAGTTTAGGTTGGTATGTCTCAACCCATTCTTGACTAGTACACTCCCAGAGGACGTTGCATTCACTGCAAAAACTGCAACATTTACAGATACGGTACAATACCCAATATGAACATATAAGGCGCAGCCAACTATAACCATTGCGTTCTCTACATGATTAGGTAGCCCAACATCAGTAGCGGTCAAGATTGGTGATAATACTATTACGCTTGCGCAGGCAATAAGTGATTGAGATATAGTAATAGTAAATAGTTTGACACAAGATGTGTCTTATAACTGAACAGGAGGTCAAAACTATAGCGGAGTATTTCCAGAGCTTGAGCTTGGAGATAATAGCCTGACCGTGACTATTGATAGTACACGAACGGCTGATATAAATGTTACTTGGAACAACACCTATGTCTAATAAAATCGTAGTAAAGCTATACGACAAACTTGAAGCATTCAAGACTACTTTGAGTGGGTCTTTGATTGCGAGTAAACCAATATACACTGAAGCGCTCGGTTATGGAAACCAGCAAATGAGTTTCAGGTATGCAGTAAACTTTGATGACTCGACTATTGAGCATTATGATATTATCACAGTAGAGGATACTTCATGAGCTATCCTGTATAGGGGTGTAGTGAATAGCTTATCAAGGAGGCTCGAAAATAATGGTGAGAGTATTATTGTTAGCTGTATGGGAATGTTGTCTTTAGGTAAAAAAACAATTTTCAAAAGCGGCACAAACTATTCGTTCTCAAAGAACGCAGACCCTAGAGATATAATTGAAGATATTATAGACCATATAAATAGTAAGTATGCAACAAACCCTTTCAGCTATGTAAACAACACAACAACCATAGCACGAGGCACAACTATAAATATAGACTTTGATTACACAGACTGTGTAGATGCTATAAAAAAGATAGTTGAGCTAACAGACTATGTGTTCCGTATTAGTGGTGAATGAGTTGTATACTTTACCCCAGCTACTAGCACTTATGTGGCCTCACATACTCTTACTATGGGGAGGCATATAGAGAGCCTTGAGATAGATGAGAAATCGAACAGGCTATATAATGATTACATATTAGAATACTCAGGCGGCGGCACGCAAACTGGTAATGATGCGACAAGTATAACTGCATACTGAACACTAACTGAATACTTATTTGACAGTACTGCTAATGACGCTGCAACAGCTACTGAAAGAATTGACGCAGAACTTGCAAAATATAAAGCCCCAAACCTGAATACAATGATAATTGTGAATGACAATTACCCAATAGAAACACTAAAAGTGTGAGACCTTATTACTATAAGTAATATGAATTATAGTATCTCTAATAAGGTGATACAGAAAATTACATACAGTGTGACAGAGGTTATATTGTATATAGACTCATATGAGTCGATAGCTAAGTCTCTACAAGAAATAACCTAAAGAAATATTTAGTAACTATCGGTAACAATGGCACTAACTTGATATGAAAAGTACAAAGTAGAAGACAACGCACAGTGACAGTTAAACACAAGTATTACTTCTTGAGTAACTAGCATCACTCTCAAGACTGGTGAGGGTGCGTTGTTTCCTGCATCATGAGATTTCCTATGTACTATTATTCAATTCGACTGAACAGGTGCGTTTGAAGAAGTGAATGTTGTGAAGAGAGAAAAAGTCAAGGTAACAGCAAGAACGACAGATGTGCTTACAGTAGTGAGAGGGTTCGATGGCTCTAGCGCAACTGGCTTTAATGCTGACGATTACATAGTGTTGCCGTTCACTGCATCTCTATTTGAAGACGTGCAGGACGCTATAAGCGAGCTAGACACAAACAAGCTAGATGACTGAGACCTTAGAACTGGACTAACGCCGTGGAGACAGACATCAATAGACGGAAGTGGGGACGAAGTTGAGACTGGTCTTGGTACTGCTGGGCAGGTTTGGGCTAGTAATGGCGCAGCCGCTGCTCCTACTTTTCAGACTCTTGGTATAGATATAAACGCCCTAACCGCAGACGAAAGTAATTTTGCATCTGCCGATAAGATTGCTTGGCTCAAAGATTGAGATAGTACGGTATACAAAAGAAAAGCAGAGGCAACCACTACGCATGATTGAATGCTAACTATAGCTACAGATGCAGACGTTCTTGGTGGTGCTATAGAAAATGAAGCAATTACTCCGTCTGGATTGAGCAGTACCTATGAAGTACTAGCTGGTACGGTAACTTGACCGTCTGCTGATACAGAGAGGAATACAAACGCCACTGTAGCGATTATACAAAAGGAATTTGAGGTAGTAAGGGCATGAACATATACAACCTCTTATGATATGAGGAACGGTAACGGTGGAGCAAGTTCTATTTGAGTATTGTATATTGACTGAGTGGCTACCACACTCAATAGCGCAATAAGTGCTTCAGCAACTTATATTACATATACTGGAGATATAACAGTAACTGCTTGACAGACCGTTGAGTTATGGGGTAGAACAACAAACGCTACAATAGGTAGAGAGTTCTATTGCAGAAACTTTAGAATGAACTATCAGATTTCACCTAAGTTGGCTTCAGACGCACTAGCAACAGTAACTACGGACTAATTTACTCACAATAAATAATTATGGTGGCAATCAGAATAGCACAAGGAGAAACAGAAACCCTAAAGCTCACAGTGAAAAAGGATAACTCAATTATAGATATAACTGGGGCTAGTACTTTGTTCAATGTATATAGTGCAGTAGATGGGACAGACCTTTTCTGAAAGGCTGGTGCTATTCTTGTGGCTACAGATTGAACATATACTGTTGCAGTAACCTCTACTGAAAGTGCAGCTATTGCCGTATGAAAGCACTATTGTGAATCTTGGGTGATAGACGCAGCATGAAACAAAATACAGGTACTCGAACCAACACCTTTTTATATCACTCCTAAATTGGAGATTCCAGCATAATGACCAAAGTTAGAGCGGAAATAGAGCAAACACTAAACTACAATGCCTGTATTGAACAGACACTGAATTATACTGCAACAGTTGAATATATCTCTGTGTATGTGCCAGCTATATGGTTATTGGTAACAGCATTCTGGGTTGATGGTGGAGCTTGGTTAGACGATGAGAACTGGATAGATTCTCTGTAAAATTCTTTATAGGTAATATAGTATTATGGCAACAATTACTACAGTGAACAATGGGGACTCAGGGTTGGTTGCTAGAAATAGTATCAACAATAATTTTACAAACCTGAACGCAGACAAGGCTGAGATTCATGTGGGCATGACGGCAGCACCAACCGTGAACTCTGATGCCCCTACATATGCTGTTGGGGATATCTGGCTAGACGAGACAAACGATAAAGTATATGTTTGTGTAGATAGTACAGATGGTGCAGCTGTTTGGCAACTAGGAATGACGGCAGCTGAGAGAGTAAGATTTGAAGCAATGGAAGACTCCGCAACGGCAGATCAAAGTGGTGCAGAAATCAAGGTAGCATACGAAGCAGAGGCAGACACTAATGCTTTTACAGATGACGACCATACCAAGCTCGACTGAATAGAGGATTCAGCAGATGTAAATAATATATCAGACACAGACGCAACAGATCTGACAGACTCAGGAGAAAGCTCACTACATTATCATGCAGCAGACAGGGCTAGAGCAAATCATACAGGCTCACAGGTTATGAGTACAATATCAGACGCTGGCGCGCTTGCCACGCTTGCAACCGCAGGTACAACAGAAATAGATGACGAGGCAGTTACAAACGCAAAGCTCGCACACATGGCAGCTGACCGTATCAAGGGTAGAGCTAACTGAGCAGGTACAGGCGATGCAGCAGACCTAACGGCAGCACAAGTAAGAACTATCATCAATGTAGAGAGTTGATCTACTGCTGACCAAAGTGATGCAGAAATCAAAACAGCTTATGAGAATAATGCAGATACAAATGAATATAATGATATAGATATAGGCAAGGTTGGGCAACTCACAGTAACTCAGCCAGTAGATCTCGACCAAATGGAGATTGATATTGCTGCACTAGCAAATGGTATGGTGTACAAGGGTGACTGGGACGCTTCTGTGGGGACATTCCCTTGAACAGGTTCAGCACAGACTGGTTGGTTCTATTATGTATCAGTAGCAGGCACAGTAGATAGTGCTGATTTTGCGATAGGTGATAACCTAGTAGCAACTACAGATAATGCTTCTACTGGAACTTTTGCAGCAAACTGGAGTAAGCACGATAACACGGCAGCAGTCACTAGCGTAGTATGATTAGTATGAACTATATCAAAGTCAGGATTACTCTCTGCCCTGAATGTAGAAGATTGAGCAGAGGTAACTGATACAACTAAAGTAACAGCAGCAGGCGCATTGATGGATAGTGAGCTTATGAGTATAGCTGATGTCAAGGCATTGGATCAAAGTGTAGTAAGTGGAGCGTCTCCAGTATTCGCTACTACGAATATGACAGAGGGGATAGATAAAAACTTTGTAAGTGATACAGAGAAAACGGTGATAGGAAATGCAAGTTGAACTAATACTTGAGACCAAGACCTTAGTTGATATGCACAAGACTCTGATATAGGTACTACTATACAAGCCTATGATGCAGGATTACAGAGTATAGCAGGACTAACAACTCTAGCAGATAGAATGATATATACTACCGCTAGTGACACTTATACAGTGACTCCGCTTACTGCAGCTGGTAGGGCGTTGATAGATGATGCTAGTGCAACAGCACAGAGGACTACTCTAGGTGTAGGTACAGCAGACTCTCCTCAGTTTACAGCAGTAAATATAGGACACGCAACTGATACAACTGTGACAAGAGTAAGTGCTGGTAAAATAGCAGTAGAGGGTGTTACAATCCCTACACTGTCTAGCACAAGTACATTGACCAATAAGACACTAACCTCTCCTACACTTACTACTCCAGTACTAGGAACTCCTACTTCTGGCAATCTATCAAACTGTACTGTAGACGGTACAAATGATGTAGGGTTCAGGGTAATACCACAAGAGAGTAAATCTGCTGCATATACTCTAGTGTTAGCAGATAG
>Ga0136555_1000730_pt1 | contig 12563 bp, 11 predicted proteins | sample AntRauTorckE5432_FD_104927 | JGI IMG/M metagenome (GOLD analysis project Ga0136555, IMG submission 104927) | Saline lake microbial communities from Rauer Islands, Antarctica - Metagenome Torckler E5 #432 | ecosystem: Environmental > Aquatic > Non-marine Saline and Alkaline > Saline | place...
CTACACAGACTTCTCCCACCATCAGGTGGGAAGAGTAGCCCGGTCAATATGACGGGGTTTGCGCGCCCTGTCAAGTTTTGCCTGGTAGGAGCCTACCCTACAGCTCGATCCCACTCTCGGGAGATCTGCAGGTCGTTGCTCTCGTACATCCGAACAAGGTGCTTATCCATGTCGTCCTGACGAACCTGGAGGGTCTCCAGAGCGCGCCGAACCTTCTGAGCAGCCTCGGTGTCCAGGTTTGCCAGGGAGACCGCCTGGAGAGCGCTGAGGGCTTGCTGGATGCACTCGTCGTCTGAGGGGGTGACGGGCTCAGCTTGGGTGCTGTCGAGTTCTCCTAGGTGGATGCTGCTCATGCTCCCTCTACGCGAGGGAGACCGAAAAACGAACGACAGCCTCAGCTCAAGTGAGGCCGAAGCTGATAGAGTCCTTGTCGACTTCCATCCAACGGAGGGGCTTGTAAGAGGCCAACATCTTCAGCTGGTCTTTCGACCAGCGTACTCCTCGGCTTCGAGATCTGACAGAAACGATTCGGCCGTGGATGCCGTCAAAAGCCACCTCTGGCACCCCAAACTGCTTTACGAAGCGCAGATCTTGGAGGGGGAGCTGATCGAGGGGGATTTCCTCAGCAGCTCGCTTTCCCCGAGAACCTGCCAAAAAAGCCTCTTCTGCCTTGCCCCAGAAGGCAAGGCAGCTACCCGCTGCTGACGAGGCGTAGCGTTGGCCGTAACCTAGATCGTCTTTCGACGTAAGGCTGTCGATCAACTTGAGGAGCTTCGTGTCTCGACGACCCTTTTCGACCACGTGCTTTTTCATGTCCTTGAGTGCCTTCGAGATCTGCGTGGGAGCTTTGCCCAAATCCGCAGCGAGTTCTTTAACTATCCCCTGAGGGTCTGCGCCACCGCCGCCAGTGGGGACACGAGAGGTGCCTTCGATCTTGTCGAGGTACAGGGCGAAAATTTCGCCCTGTACGGTGTTGGGAAGTAGCTCGCGGAGACGGAGGCGAATCCTGTCTGCAACGGGGTTGTGTTGCTCCCTGAGCGCCTCGAAGAGGACGTTGCTTGCGTCCCCCTTCTCCAGCTCCCTGCGGGGCTTGCCGCTGGGCATGTCTGGACTGACTTGCTGGTTTCTGTTGCCTCGAAGCTCGGACTTTGCCCGAAGGTTGAAGAACCAGGCGATTCCGCGCGTAGCATGGGAAGGAAGGGTCTTCCCGGAGCCAAGTTTCTCTTTTTCGATACCGGAGAACTTTTCTCCTACATGCCAAAAGAGGGGCTTCACGGGGTTTCCGGTGACGGGGCTGACGCCCACGAGGTAGTCTTGGACGAAGGACTCAGGATCAACGCCTGGGATGTACGCGTTGCGGAAAGCAGCTCGGGCAGCTTGCATCGCAGCATCCACAGCGCCAGAGTTCCCAGACTGCCACCACGCCTTGTTGAGGTCCGGTCCGAAGTGCTTCTTCGCTTCGACGAAACCCTGTCGACCTTTCTTGGTCCACGTTCCGGGCTTGACTCCCGCAGCCCCTTCGAGCATAGATAGTCGGGCGACTTGATCCAGCTGACTGCTCATCAGAGCGATGAGCGTCCTCCGAGCAACTCGGTATGTTGTTGGTTTTGGTGGATTTGAAGCCAAATCGTCTAAAGCCGCTAGAATTCGTCGCATCTTGCTTTCCCCTTCGAGGCTACCTATGCAGCCTTATAGGCTGGCCAACGGGGGAGAACCTTTTTTGGATCAAACCTTGGTCAAAAGTCTTGACCGGCCGATCTCGCTGGTGTAATCTGATCCCGCTGCCTTAATCAGGTTTCTGACCTCCATCGGCAGCTATTTTCAAACTTCTGAGTTCCAGTCTCTCGGACTGGAAAGGACAACCGAATGACGCACCCGATCCGCCGGCCCACGGCATCCTTTTTTCGTCCCCACCTTCTTCGCATCTTGGGCGAAATGACCGACCACGAGCCGTGTGTCGGAGTTTCGCGAGATGAGGTTTGCCAACAAGTGGCCGTTCTGGCTGGGGTAGACTTGACCAACCCGCCTTGGCCCGTTGAGACCAAAGCCGATGACCCAAAGCGCATCATCGGCTTCGCTTTTCGTTCTCTGCGAGAAGGCTACTGCGGTAAAAGCCCTTACCTGGTCATTCAGACCAAACGCTCTGCTCCTGCCCACGACGATGTGTGGGGGCTAAGTTTTGCCGGCGCCCAGGCGTCTCGGGAGGTTTCAGGAGTGACCTCGGTCACGAGTCTCCCGCTTCCCCGTGAGAAGCCCACGGAATTCGCACCCAAAGTGGCGGTCATCGTTCGGGCACCCAAAATTAGGGTGAAGAAAGCCGATGTTATCAGCGCGGTAAGCGTGCCGGCAAAGCCGAGGCGGCATCAGAACGAGACTGCCAAGTGGGTGGCAGCTCGCTATCCTAAGCTGATGAAGAAGATGACGCAGTATCTCGGCTCACAGCGCTTTGCTGTGAGCCGGCAAACGCAGCAAATCGAGGATCACATCCAACACTTCCTGATGAACTTCATCAGGCGCGATGCTCTCCGTTCGAGCTTCGAGCAAGGTAAAAACGTGACCCTCAGCCACATCTGCACTTACCTACGCAACAGCGTTTTCAGCCAGATCCGAGACAATGCACGGAGACCCGTCTGTCGTGTCTACCACGGTGCAAGGACTGCTAAGGAGCGGGAAAGCTACGTCTCTTCTGAGGACTGGGCAAGCCGTGTGTATGTTCCGGGACCTTTCCCAAGCTTCATTCGGAACGATGATGGGGAGGAGCGGAACTTTTCTATGGAGCATATCCCCGACTACGCGCCCGTGCAGCAGGTAGAAGAGAGGATCGCCTACGACAAATGTTCGTTGGTCGTTCGAGAGATGCTCAAGCGGAGGTCCCCCTCCGAGGGACTTGAGTTGGCTATCCTCTTCGAGGAACGCTGGGTCATGGAGATGACCGTTCGAGAGTGTGCAGAACGGAGAGGCATCACCCGCAACCAGGCGCAAGCCAAACTACGGGCGATTAAAAGCTTCATCGAAGAGGAACGAGAGTATCTGAGAACAGCTCTAGGCGCTGCTGCCTAGCCTTCCCAATCGAGCCAATCGCTCACGGAACCTGGAGTGGCTTCCTTAGCTGCCGCTGCTAGCTTCATTTGGGGGTCCGGGTAAGCCATTCGCAGCATTCTGCTGTATTGGCACCGGGCCTTTTTCCCGTGCGTTGACAAGAACCCGATGATCCTCTCAGCCTGAGAGGCTTTACGTCGATGTAGATCTGAGGCGATGTGCCCAGCTTGCTCGCGGACCTGGGAGCAAGCTTGCAAACCAAGCGAGGCAACTTTGGCGGGGTAGCCGTACAGGCCGTAGCGCTTCTTACCTGCTTCGACAGTGTGCCCGCCTTCGGCACCCAAGGATGCCAACACCGGGTAAGCCTCTGCCATTGCAGCAAGCAACGCGCGAGCAGGGGCACTTTTAGCTCTCTTGACGTGTGTGTTCAAGAATCCGACAACTCGACGATCCTTCTCGTAGGCATTGCGAACCGCCTTCATAGCTGCTCTCTTGAGCTTGCGGTTAGAGGATTCGACGGCCGCTTGTATCGACTTGGGGTACTCGTAGAGTCCTCCAGGGACTCGCTTGGGGGTGGAATCTATGTCCCCCTCCACAACTTCTGCAGCAGACTTATCGGGACTGGCGTCAGCGCCCTTCTCTTTCATGGCCTTTTCTAGGCGGCGAAGAGTGTCTAGGTGCGCCTTTTTCCATTCCGTGAGGTCAGCTTCGGCGAGCTTCTTGTCCTTCCACTCTGCGACACCCATGTACTTGTCGATAGACACGCTCCACACGGAAACGCTCCAGTAGTCTCCATGCTTTTCCACCTTTGGTGCATGAGCTTTCATCGCATCGAAGTGTTTTTGATACGAGTCGCTGTACTTGGCTTCTTTGTTCGAAGCTACCTTGAGAGTTGCGCCCCACTTGGAATTCAGGGTGTTCGTGAGTCTTTGTCGATTCGCCATGTCATCCTCTGCTACGAAGGTTTGGTATTGGAGCTGAATTTCGGGATCAGTCTCTGCGATCTGTTTGAGATCGACGTAGCCGTCCGAAGGGGGTTCTTGGCCAGTGGCTACAAACTGGCGAGCTAATAGTCGAAATACGTGGTTGATACTGTCCGGGTCAAGCCTATCCGCTTGAAGCTCCTGGACGAATCGGATGGAGTTAGCTGCAATAGCCTTGCTTCTCAGCTGCTCACCAGAGAGCGTTGAGATATAGTTTGCCCATTCTTTAGAGCTAGTTGGAAATTTGGCAGACATCAGAAGCCCCCCTTCACGGCGTCTTCAAACGCCTCTTGGTGCTCGATTGGTAGTTTGCCCATCGCGTACAGAGCGAAGCTTTCGCAGAAGTGCTCTTCGAGGCTAGTAGAGGCATAAGCCGTCGGGTACTGAGCACGAGTCTTGGTAGCTCTGCTGTTGTTCATCCTCACCTTGAGGAACCCGTCTCGGCTAATTCGAGCCCTCTTGCCCTTCTTATTCTCGATGGTCCAAACAAGAGGTTTGGAGCCCCTACGCACAACCTCAACAACCTTGTTGGGGCCGTTCCGGATCATACCTTGAACTTTGATGGGGAAGGTATCTCCTTCCTTCAAAGCGTCCAACTTTGCTAGTTGCTGTTGCGAGTCTTCGTCAAGTTCGGGCGAAGCCGCGTCTCCGATGTTCCCCAAAGAGCGGTGATGCTTGGCCCAGAAGTTTCGAGCAGCTCTACCCATGAGCTTTGCCCAATAGCGATGCCCAAGCTCGTGGATGAGGTTGTGGACCTCTCCACGGCCCACCTTCATGTGCAGGCGGAGGTAGATCTTATCATCGCTGGGGTAGTACCAAGCGAGTGTACGAGGTTGCTGGAGTTTCTTGACCAGCATGATGGGCCCGTACAGAACGTTCCTAGCCTTCGGGATGCTTGACGAGCCAAGGAACTTGGCAGCAGAGGTGATGGCCTTCTCGGTCTTGGCGAGGTCCTCTTTGGGGGCGTGGGCTGTGTTGTGGACGGTGAAGGGACCAAGCTTCCAAGCCTCCTCGGATCCTTCCTCTGTGTTGCGCTCAGGCCAACCCTTCGACTCCAAGATGAGTTGGATCGACTTGGAGTTCTTCTTCCACCATGCGCCAAGCTTCCTTGGATTCCTTCGCATGGACATGAAGAGACGTAAAGCGGCCTCCACAGCCTTGACCTTACCCTTGGGTACGGACTTGAACTCGACGATGTATCGAGCGAGAGCACGTCCTTCGAGGAGGAAGTATTTCCAGGTTGGCTGCCTCATCACTCGCTTCGTAGCCTCTTCCAGACCACGGAACTCTCTCACATAGAGAGCAAAGGACATGGGATGGGACTTTCCAACGGAGTCTTGAGTTTTGGTCTCGTCTTGAATGAGGTTGATCCATTCCGAAAGTAGCTTGTACTCTTCCGCGAAGTCTCGGTAAAGCTTCTCGTGATCCCTTTGCAGGTTAATCTCTGAGACTTTCGACATGTATCCGATGTGCCAAGCTGCGACACGCTTTGGGTTAGGAGGCATTTCCCCTCCTTGGCGGTTGAGAGTTTTTCACGTAAGGTCCCATCGCGAGGTCCACGGCCTTCTCGTCGAGAGTGAAGAGGCGAGCCATCATTTTGTCCATCGTCTTCCACTCTTCTCCGAGAGCAACAACCTGACTCTCCTTGATGATGTCGTCGAAGAGCTTCTCATCGATCTGTTGGATGATGGCTCGGATCTCGTCCAGGGTGCGGTCGTACTCGTCTGTGGGAGAGTCGTAGGTTACGTCGAGAGTGAACTCTTTGACGGGGTTCTGTTGCCCTTGTCGCCAAGCCCGAGCGGTTCTCTGCTTCATTTGTTCCGAGTTCCAAGAGTCTCGATCGAGGTGGATGACTTGGCTAAACGCTTGTAGGTTCTGACCTACTGAGTAGGCTTTACCTGCGAGTGTGCAGGTAGTGACCATGCGGTTCTTTGTAGCGATCTCCTCGAATACGAAGGTTTGCCACTCGGCTTTCTTGTAGTCCCGGTTGGTCCTGGGGTCCGCCGGCTGGTCCATGTACCGCTTGTAACGGCGGGGACGGAAAGGCATCTTGAAGCCTAAAAACTCCTCCAAGGGTTTCCCATTCTGGTAGACCTGAATCTCGCTCCCAAGAGCTGCGAGGTGGTACGTCCCCGGTAGCTGTGTCGAGAGATGCTTAGCAGCACCCACAACCTGGGCAGTGTCGTCGCTGAACAGAATCGTTCTAGCATCCACGTTAGCGAGACCACCCATGACCAGGCTCGTGCTCTCGCGCATTTTGAGGTTGGTTGCGCCATCGACGAAGCGCTCTGGGAAGTTTGCAAGACCGTTGAGCTTCTTAATCAGCGGAGCTAGCTTCCTGCTGAAAAGGGTCTTGAGTCGAGCAGAAGACGCTCCAGGGATGGCCAGACCCGTTTCTGGGTCCTTGCCTCCGAACTGGAATGCAGCAACCATGCTCTTGAAGGTGTCGCGAAACTTCCCGATGGTTTCTTTGTATTCGGCCTCGATGCGAGGGTCCATGTCGAGTGCGACGGTTTCCCTGGTAAGCTTGGGAAGCTCGAACTCCTCAACGTTCTCCTTGTCTCCATAGAAGACGTTTTGCTTGACCCACACCTGCAGGTCTTGCTTCGTCAGAGGCTCTTGCTTGACACCAATCGTGCGTCCACCAACGGTTTCGGTGAAACGCTTCTGGAACTTGAGCATGTCTCGACGACCTTGCGTTCCTGGCGTGATGTCCTCGTTGTTCGAGATCGCGGCTAGTACGTAGGCATCCATGGGCTCCTTCTCAATAGGAGAAGCCGTTAGGAGAATCTTGCGAGGGTGTCGAATCTTCAACGCAGCACGAGATGCCTTCGTAGTACCCGAGCGAAGAGCTTGAGCCTCGTCGAAGAACATCGCTACATACTCGTCCGCGAAACTGGAGTTCTTCCTGAAGGCATTTGTGAACTGGGGGTAGGACAGAATATCAACACGACCCTTGTCTCGTCCCGTGGAGCCTACTAGGTCTTTTCGCTCTTCGTCCGTAAGAAATTTCCAGGCTTCTTTCTTGAGATTGCCTCGGAGCCCTGTGGGGCACACGTACAAGAACTTGCCGTTGCCATCTTCCGTCAAGCCGTCTCGCTTGAGCTTCTGCATCATAGCAAGAGAAGACAAAGTCTTTCCGACCCCCGTACCTAGTGCACAAACGCCGTTGTTGCCGCGAGCTTCCATCCAAGCCAGAGCTTGCTTCTGCTTGGTGAGCAGACCAGGGTTGAGAACGGTTGATTTGAATCCTCCGATGGACTGCATCGAGTAGTAGCCAAGGTTCTCCTTAGCAGTAGCCTCTTCAGCCATGGCCAACTGCTTGAAGTGCCTTTGAAGCATCTTCGAAGCACCGTCTGACATCGCCATGCCTTGCAGGGCTTCGCGTACGACGTTGAAGTCCTTGGGATCGAAGTAGAACTCCGTGTTCCGCGACTGCTCGCTGTACTCGATGGAGGGTACCAGTTCTGAGAGCTTTCGAACCGCTCTGCGCACCTCGGTGAAAGCCCTAGAGTTGGGAATCTTGAGGTAGAGCTTCTTCTGCTTGGCTAACTTCTTCTGGCCACGAACTTTGGTCTTGCGCTCGACGATAGTGACGTAGGGCTCCCTTTGAGCCCGAACCATGAGCTTACCTTCCGCTCCAATGGATTCGATTCGATCGTAGCGGTTGCTCTTTGGATTGTAGTTGTAGGCAGTGCCTTCCAACATTCGCCCAGCAGCATTGACGAGATCGTCAAGCATGAAGCCCTTGAAGCGCCCGTTGACCACAACAGACTTCTCCTCAATAGAACCGTCGGGAAGGTCCTTTTGTACCTTCTTGATGGGGAAAACCCGAGTGAGGGCAGATACCTTGGCTTTGTCGTCTGTGAGGCTGGCGAAAGTAGAAACTCCGGGCAGGGCGTCCACCTCCTCATCGGACACTTTCCGAAGACGGTCAAGAGCTTGCTTACCGGGAAAAACCCGACTATGGGAACGTGAAGCGCGCTGCTCATCTCGACGCCTCTGCATGTATGTCTCGATAGGGACGGCTTGTGTCGCCCAGTCGTATACGACTCGCTCTTTAGAGACAGGATCGGTACCGACGTACACCGTCCGACCCATCAAGAACTTGCGCTCGTACGGCATACCCTCTGCTTTGAGGTCCGCCTCAATCTTTTTCTCTACTTCACGAAGCTGGTTGCGCTGCTTTTGGATTGCCGCGTAGAGAACAGGGTCGTTGTCTTTGATGTCCTCTTCAACCTTCTCCTTGGGGCTCATGGTGCGGAACATCATCCAACGTTCGGCACCAACGGGAGTCCCTTTGAGGTAAACACCCTTGTCCTTGGCAACCTCGGCCAAAAGGGGTGCGAAGTTCTTGATGACCCGTCTCCAAGCTCCTACGTCATCCGGGTTCCTCTCTACCATCCGAAGCCAAGGTTTGAGATCGTCGAGGATCTGTGACACCTTGTTGATGACGAGAGCAGAAGGTTTGCTGACTCGAATAAGACTCCGAACCCTCTGGCGAAGCTCTTGGAAGAGATTCTCCATCGGAGCCTGCTTCGTGTGGTAGAACTTAGCTAGGTCTAAGTAGTACTGAAAAAAGGGAAGCCCCATGAGTCCAAAGGACTTGCGAAGCTTGGCAATCGACCCCTTAGAGAGAAGCCTATTGAGTTTTTGTTCAACCTTGAGCCTTTCCCTGTCGTCCTCCCCCTCTTCAGGTTCGCGAGCAAGAAAGCCTCGGGTCTTCCACTGTTCGTCTAGAGTCATCGGTACAGGAAGCGTGTCGCAACACGGGTAGTGAGGTTAGCATTCGAAGACGCACGAACTTGGCGTCCGTCTGGGGTGACTTCCAGCTCGATGGCTAAAGCTGGTCGGCGGATGATGAGCTTGTCTCCGACTGGCTCCATCCACTTCTTGAAGAACTCCTCTTTGGGAATTTTGCGGAAGTTAATAGAGGGATCGGGGATATTGGGGTCCATGATGTGAACCGTGCCGTCCTCTTCGACATCGCAAACGGTAGAGGCGTGGGACCAGGGGCGACCTTCTGGGTTCCACGCGATCATCACCGGAACTCCGCGGTCAGTCCAATCCTTGAGCATCTGGAGCGTAGCTGGAACGACCAAAGTCCCGCGGCAGCCAAAGTATTGGACCGTAGCAAGAGCCTCTTCCCAGGAGGCTCCCCGCATCGCCTGACAACCCATAACTTTGTTGACGTCGCTCTCACTGACGTCTTTCCCGCAAGCTCGCAAAGCGGCGCAACAGCTCGTTGCCATACAGGTGAACTGGGTTTGTTGAGCCAAGCCAGGAACGTCTGCGCGTGCGGTCTTTGACGTCATGGTCTTAGTCCATTGCGCAGTATTGGTGAAAACCCACACCGGCTTTGTCGAGAGACTTCACAGCTTGCTGGAAGGTCATTTTCTTGATCTTCGGCAAGTTCTCTTTCGCCCAAGCATAGAACATCTTCACAGATGTGGCTTTGCCTCGTGCAGCAGGGACACAAGTCGACTCGTTGTTCTTGTCGACCTTGTCTCGAAGCATGAAGTCTTTGTAGCCAGACTCGATGTAGATGTTGTCACCATCGATCTTCAGCTCCTTGAAACCCGCGGGAGTGACGTGAACACCTTTTTGGGTGCTCTTCTGAATCTTGGCGTAGCCCGTAGCTTCGGGGTCTTTCTTCAACCAGTCCTCGGCGAGCTTGAGAGCTTCCTTGTAGCCCTTGGCGCGGGTGATTTTGACTACGATGGCATCAACCTCTTTGGGGTTGGCTCCCGTGTCCAGCTCGTAGAGCGCGAACTCGTCAACGTTTTTCCCTCGCTTGCCAGCGTTAGCCAGGTCCGTGACTCGAAGAAAGTGCGAGCTGCGGTAGAAACGGAGAAGCTTGCTCTCGTCCTCGAAGCCTGACCCGGGGGTCAGCTTCATGGCGATCTTCTCCAGCAGGGGCTGAAGAGTTGGCCGAAGCTGGGGGTTTTCGTAAGCTAGCTTGATGATCTTGTTGGAAAGGCCCATGGCTACGTGCGCACTCCCTACTGGTGCACGCGCATAACCATAAAACCGGACTCCACAGTCCCCTCAATGTTTGCAGAGACGGTTTCGAAGGTCCGACACATCCAAGGTCGTCATATCCATCGCGCCCGTCCAATAGCCCTCCTCGACAGCGAGACGAACAAGCTGCTCCAAGGTCAGGTCCTCTTGGGTGGCGCGCTCTTTGAGTCGCGCCACGATCTCCTCGGCGGAGCGCGAGTAGCGCTTTTCCAGCTCAGGCTTGAGCAGCTCTTCCGTCCGCTTTGGGCCCTTAGTCATTCGGTCGCAGATCATTTCGAACCATCTCAAGCGCTCTCCGCGCAGACTCCGGGGCAACGGCTCGTACAGCCTTCGTGAACACTGCCGCCATGGCCGCAGAGATTTCCTCGACGAGAGTTTCGACGACCGTAGGATCTTCGCTTTTCAGCTTAGACCCGAACTCGGGGTCATTGGACATCTTGAGGATGACCTCGATAATGGCCTCTTTCTTAATGCTCTCGCTCATGAGTGCGTCCGCAGCTTGTTCGAGCCCTTGGTTGGGGAGATCTTCGGCAACCTCGACGTCTTCAGCGCCTTGAAGGCGGTGGCTGCTCCACATGACGCCCTGGGCATCGATAGCAACCTCCACCTCCAAGACGAAGCAGCTGTAGTCTGGATTTTTGCCCTTTTTCCAAGGGTATACAGGTGCAGGCATGTTTCACACTACCCTGTTCTCACCTAAGGTGAGGCTATAGGTGCCTACTTACGAACTTCGACCATTTGCTTAATCTTGGCTGGAACCTTGGACGCAGGAACTTCCTCGTAGACGCGAAAGTCCATTTTGGTGAGGGAGCTTTTCTTGGCTTTGCGGTCGTATGCCTCATTCACGGCCAAACCTGCTAGGTTGCCGTTCTTCTGTTTCTTTTGGGGCCAAAACCAGAAAGGCCCAGAAGGACCGGAAGCCTTCTGCATGTACCACTTGTCGTCGCCGTCTTGCCACTGTGAGGGGCTTTGAGCAGCAAGCCTAGCTTGCGGAGCTACGGGCTTCTTGGCCTGCGCAACGGCTTTCTCGAAGCCTTCCTGCGTCTTGGCGCTTTGAGTAATGGCATCTTTGATCTCCCTCTTGAAGTGGGGATCATCGATTTTTTGAGTGCCCAACTTCACCAAGATCTTGTGGACTAACCTCATCTTGGCCAGAGTCTTGTCCAAGTCTCGACCAACACGAGGGCCGTCCAATTCGACTTTACCTTCCAAGGATAGATTGTAAGCTGACCGCCAGGAGCGCGATTGCTTCTCCATTGCCGTCGTTGCTTTGTCAACCTTGTTCCCTAGGTCGTAGAGCTTGGGATCATCGAGAGCTTCATCAGAGATTACGACAGAGCCCGCCGCATCTCCAACAGCTCGTAGGTAGTCTTTGCTGCCCCTAGGCCCGTCAAAAAGCACCCATGCCGCCCAGATGGCTTTTTGCAAAGGGGTCTCAGGGCTCCGTTTTGCAGCTACTTTTTTTTTTGAGCCGTAGTCTGGCTGCGTACGCAGCGACTGGCCCATCTCTTCCTGGATCAGGGGAAGCAGGTGCTCGCGAACCTCTTCGTTGGCGTGAGCCAGCTTGATAGCAGCGTGAAGGACGGAATCCTCTGTAAAAGCCTTTTTGACCTTCTTCAGGTCTCTAGCCAGAGCCTCTAACGAGCCTGCGACATCCATGATCGCGGAGTCCGCTTTTCCGAGGCGGTCTTTGATCTCCTTCATTCGCTTGCTGAACTTTGTCGCAACATCGCCCTTGAAGGATACTCCAGTCCCAGTCGAGTCTTCTACAGCAGCCTGAAGCTGGTCTCGCAGCCGAGAGAGAGCTTTCCCTCTCATGTCGAAGATGGCTTTAGCAGCTTTATCCGCATCTTTGGCTAGATCTTGAGGAGTCGGGTAGCTTTTGGCCTTCTTGCCGAGCGTCCCGTCCCACTCTTCCCACTTCTTGGCAGCTTCTGCGTGGCCGTTGTCCTTGAGCCACTTACCGACATCGACCTTCTGACCCTTTGAGAACTTGGCTTCTTTCCCCTTGTCGGCCTTCTTCCCAAGGGTGCCGTCCCACTCTTTCCACTTGGCGGCGGCATCAGCGTGGCCATTGTCCGTGAGCCATTTACCAACATCGACCTTCTTACCCTTCTCGAACTTCGCCTCTTTCTCGTCCTCAGAGGACTCTCTCAGAAGGGGAAGGAGCTGGTCGCGGAGGTCGAGGTTGTCGAAGGCGAGTTTGATGGCAGCTTTACGTAGGGACATGGATTTGTTGGGCGCAAATTTCACCCTCAACCAGAGTTCCGTATAGAAGACCTAACGAGCCCGGCGTATTTAGCGCTCTTTGGCAAATGTGAAGAAGTTGATAGGCCCTTTGGGTTTGGGTTTGGGTTTACGTCTCGGCTTCAGAGGTTTTTTACGTTGCTCTAAAAGCTGCTGTAGCTCTCTAGCGTATGCCTTGAGAAGGCTTTCCGGAGCTTTCTCCCAAAGACCTTGGTAGTCCTGAGAAGCCCGAGCAAGTTGCTTGGCCAGAGTCTGGTCTGCGAGCTTTCGACC
>Ga0136555_1000733_pt1 | contig 12548 bp, 15 predicted proteins | sample AntRauTorckE5432_FD_104927 | JGI IMG/M metagenome (GOLD analysis project Ga0136555, IMG submission 104927) | Saline lake microbial communities from Rauer Islands, Antarctica - Metagenome Torckler E5 #432 | ecosystem: Environmental > Aquatic > Non-marine Saline and Alkaline > Saline | place...
ATCAGTTAGAAGATACCATGAATCGTAGCTTTGATTTCCCGATTCGCACACAAGAACAAAAAGATGATGATGCTTTGGCTGTTGCTGAAAAGGAACGCTCGGAAACTGATAGATTAGATAAGCAGATTAACATTAAGAAAGAAGAAAAGGCTGAATTGAGCGATGTAAAGTCTGTTCAATTCGCAAGTGACGATAACCCAACATTGTTTATTCGTAATCGTTCCAAAGGCATACACACCTTGATGGAAACTGGTTTGGTTGCCCGTACAAATGCTTATTTGGAAAAGATAGAAAAGCAATTCAACAAAGAAACCAATGTAGCCAAACGTAGAAAAATCCTAGAAGATACGGTTATCCCAGGTCGTAGGGATTACCGAAATAAATTGCGTTTGGAAATGGCAATTATATCAGAAGAGTCAACGCGCCGGGTCCTTAAGGAATTAGGGTTACAGAACATTAAATTTGATGAATTTACAGAAATATTGAAATCTGTACCGTTCGCCATGCGAGATAAATTACGTGCAGATATTGAGCAACTTGTGAATACTCAAGATGATGAACTGAACAAGCGTATGTTCTTTGTTGCATCCCAGAAGTTGGATACCACAGATAGTGTTGATTCTCTTATAAAGGACATGAGAGAAGCTTCTGCAACATACACTACAACAACGGGTGTATTAGGCACAGTTGCAACAAATTCTGTTTCTGGTAACGTGAATAGCACAAGAAATGCTGTGTTTCAAACACCGGAAGTATTTGAAGAAATAGAAAGCTTCATTATTGTTAATCCATCACCTGATGCCCCAATATGTGTAAATCTAACGGGCCGGGTGTTCTCTAAAGCTGAATATAAGACTAGGGACCTACCACCCTATCACCATAATTGTGAAACCACAGTAAGGGCACAGTTGAAGGGTCAAAAGAGCATTAAACCAACGAACCCAATAGGTTTGACACCAACAGGTTCTGAAGAGGAAGTTGCCAGAATCCTCAAGAGTAAGACATTTGACGAAGGTGAATCTACATTCACCTGTTAAGATAAAATCACTAGCAGACTTGTGGTTTAGAGCCGAGGGGAATGGGGCTACATGGATACATTGTTTACGGTGTTTAAATTTTTATAGTTCCATATTATTATAACTATGCTAATATAGATGTTTAAAGGATTTAGTGTTATGAAAACGAAACAAATGCATTTCGAATTACGTGAAATCGAATCGAAAGATATCGAATGGGTTCAGCTTATACGGACGGGTAAATTTAATCATGCCTTTTTTGGCAAGTTTAATATCACTGCCGAAGTTCTTAAAGAGTTCAAAACCAATTTTGATGGTGGTTCACGTGGTGTGGATATTGCAGTTGATTATTTTCATGAATCTGGGGCCGAAGCCGCTGGGTGGTTTAGAGAAATAGAATTGCGTGAAAACGATTCTCAACTTTGGATCAACGTAGAGTGGACAGATAAGGCTAGGGAGAAAATAACCAGTAAGGAAATTCGTTATATTTCCGCTGATTTTTCTTTAGAATATGAAGATTCTGAAACAGGTAAAGAATATGGTGCCACGCTTTTTGGTGCCGGTTTGACTAACCGTCCACATGTTAAAAACATGCAACCGGTTTTCTCAGACGAAGATGTTAACCAATCAAAAAACAAATCTAACAAAAAGGGTAAAACAATGACTATTGATTTTAATGACATTTTAGCTTCTATCACCGATCTTTCTGAAGATGAAAAACTACAACTGGGTGAAAAACTTGGTATGAGTGTTAAAGCTTCTGATGAAGATATTGCTGAAGCTGCTAAAAAACTTGCAGATTTCGAAGCTGCTACTAAATTAGCTGATGACGCGTCTAAATCCGAACTTAAGAAACTTTCCGATGAAGTAGTCGCACTTAAAAAGGTAAACGGCGAAAAAGATAAAGAAGTTTCATTCACCAAAATGCTGTCCGAAGGTACTGCAGTAGAAGCACAACGTGTTGCTTTTATGGAAGGCAATATAGCAGAATTTGCCAAAAACGCTGTGTCAATCAACCTTAGTGAAGTTGGAAGTGGTGTTGATAGTAACAACGAAGCCGCAACAGCTGATAAAAAATTAGATGATATTGTTGGGAAACTTGTTGAAGATAAAGGTATGACATTTACAGAAGCAACTAAGTTCGCTGTGAAAGAAAACCCCGAACTTTACAAGCTTTCTAATAGCTAATATCTAGAATATAAAATAATATTAAAATAAGGATTATTAAAAATGGCTAGTTTCGCGACTCCAAATGTAATTTTAAATCTTGCCACCGGTACAGATTTATCCACTAAACAATACAAAGCCCTTGCTTTGGGAACTGATGGTGCTGTAGATGTTGCAGGTGCAAACGTTTCTATTATCGGTATTCTTCAAAATTCACCAACATTAGGTAAGAGTGCTGAAATTGCATCACTAGGTGGTGGCTCTAAAGCTATTGCTGGTGGTACAATTACAGCTAATGATATGCTTAAAACTGATGCCAATGGTGATCTGGTTACTGCAAACCCAGGTGATGTTTATGCCGCAATTGCCATTGAAGATGCTGTTGATAATGATGTGTTTCAGGTATTAGTTCTACAAGCAACATCAACTGCTGCAACACCTCAAGAATTGACTGCAACAGGCACCGTTACACCTGGTATTCAATCAGTTGAGCTTAACCACGCTACTGTTGCTATCGCTTCTACACTTGCAGCTGCAATCAATTCACCTGGTTTCCTAATGGTGAAAGATACCAGCGCATCGGGTACTGCAGCACATACGTTTACAATGACCGCGGGAACTGTTGACGGATCAAACAACGTTCTAACGTTCAACGCTCCAAATGAAGCTGTGTTGATGTATATTGATAGTGCCGGTAACGGTACGATCATTGAAAATGTTGGTGGTGTAGCTATTAGCTAAATTTGGCTAATAAACTAGAAATCTACTTAAAATAAAAGAAGGACTAAAACAATGCCAGGATCACAACAAGTAGCACAAGTTGATAAGCTATTAACTAATATATCCAACAAGATCGTTCCCGAAGGATATATTTCTGAACAAATTTTACCACTCGTTAATGTAGTGCAATCTACAGGTCTGATTGGTGCATATGGCACCTCGCACTTGCGGATTGAAACTACTCTTACTGGTGGTAAGAACAAGTACCCAAGAGTTGACACACGCACTTATTCAACCCAACAATATAATATCGCTGAACATGGTTTATCTGATATTATTACTAGGGCTGATTATGCTAATGTTGAATCTCCATTTGATGCTGAAGCTGATACCACAGATGAACTTGTTACCAAACTTTGGTTGGGTAAAGAAAAAGGTTTGGCTGATAGTTTAACAAGCACATCTGTTCTTACTCAAAACACCACTCTTTCTGGAACCGATCAATATAGTGATTATAGTGCTTCAGATCCTTTGGGTGATTTTGCAACAGCTAGATTAACTATTCAAGCTGCTGTAGGTATGATGCCTGATACTGCCATCATGTCTTGGGCTGTGTTCGATAAGATCCGCACACACCCTGATTTCCTAGTTAACCTTGGTTATAATTATCATAAGCCTGGTGGTTTAACTTTGGGTGAATTGGCCAGCGCAATGGGTGTTAAGCGTGTTCTAGTTGGTAGTGCTGTGTATGAGACAGCTAAAGAGGGTCAAACATCCTCTATAGATGCTGTCTGGGGTAAACATATCATATTTGCCGTGGCACCTACTGCTGCTAAGAAGCGTCAAATATCCCTTGGGTATCGTTTCCAACAATTTGGTGCGCCACGTAAAGTTTACAAGAATGTTCTTGGTAACCCTCCTGGTGCTAAAGAAATCTTGGTTGGTGATGCATACGAACAACTACTCAGTTCAGTTAAAGCTGGGTACTTGATCAAAAACGCTATTGCTTAAATAAATTACCACTAAGGGGCGCAAGGTATGTGCCCCTTAATATATTACCATCCCGCAAAATAAGGAAAATACGATGTCTGATAAAACTGATATATTTGCTGAACCCAAGAAAAACACTAAGGGTAAAGTGGTTAAAGTAGTTAAAAAAGTTGAAGATGTAAGAAAGAAAGTCAAGGTTGTTAATTGTAACCTTAAAAGAAATGGCACATACTATGAAAAGGGTGCTGAAGTTCCCAAAGATGTTCTTTTTGAGTTGGAAGAATTGGGTTTTGTAGAGGAAGTATAAATGGCATACGCACTGAAGACAGATATTCTTAATGAGATGAAAGGTTTGGCACTTGATGCCACAACCAGTGTCACAGGTGCGGCTGTTGTAGGATTTATTAGCGAAGCTGATGCTGTAATTGATATGCACCTTAACAAAAGATATACTACGCCTGTCACGGCATCTGCTTCGCTATTAGTAGTTAAAAAGATTTCGATTGATATTGTGGCCTACAGGGTCGCAAAGATCTTAAGCTTGAAGAAAGCTTTACCTATCCCAAACCCCAATGTTGTCCAAGAAATAACAGAGGGATCATCATATAGGGAAAGTATGAAGATGTTGCGAGCTATTCGTGATAATGAAATGGATTTACCAGGTGAATCATTAACGGATTCAACCTCCTCCCTGGCATCCTTTCACACTGAAACAGGTAATAGTGCAATCGTTCCACTAATAGAAAAAGATAGTCAGCAATGGTAGGTTTTGTTTCTTACAAAGTAGATAATGATAATACCTTCAAAGTTGAACTTGATAGGGCCGTGAAGGCTGTCGGTGACCTACGTTTCCCCATGGGGGAAGTGTCACGTGATATTTTCAAAACATCAACTCAGAATTTCATATTGAAGGGTTCAGGTAAATACCCACCTTTGTCGTCACGATATGCGAACTATAAAAGAAAGGTCAGACCAGCGGCACCTATACTTGTTTTTGATGGTAAGTTAAAAAATTCAGTTACAGGGACCGGAAATGGTGATACAATACGAAACATCGGTAAGAAGTCTCTGGTTCAGGGAACTAGGGTACCGTATGCTAGGTATGTACAAGAGGGCAATTCCCGTATGCCAGAACGTAAATTTTTGTTTATAGACGATGCCCAATCATTACGGATTGGAAGAATACTCGGTGATTATGTCGCGTCCAGATTAGAGGTTTTGGGTAATGTCAGAAAAGTATGATATAGAGTCATTTATAAATCAGGTTATCACAACCATAAAGGATAACCTGTCAGCAAAAGTTAACGAGATTAACAGTGAAAAATTTGATACTATACGCATTGAAAATATACCAGGTGAAGCCTTTTTCGATGATGTAAACCAACAAGTTTTTAATAAAGATAGTTTCATTTATTACACGATTGTAAATATAGATACCGAAACTGTTGGTGGTACAACAAAAATGGAAGTGACCTTGGCTGTATCTGTAATACTTTCTGACACGGGTGAAACGGGTATGTTAAGTAAAATGTTAAGGTATTCAAGGTGCTTACGTGAGATTATTCAGAGTAATTTTAAGAAATCAGCTTCGACATCACCTTTAAGAATAAGTGAATTTGTACCAGCTGATGTTGAACTTAGCCAAGGTGGTGGTTTTAAAATTAGCGGTATACAGATCAAAACATTTATTACAGGATGAACATCATGGGCGAAGATACACAAGTTAAAACAAAACACGCTAAAAAATCTATAATTGCAAAGGGTGATTTCATTATTGCCCATAATGAGTATAGATTTGATATCAAAGAAGGTGATGATATTGTAAAATTAGGCGTACCGGAAATATTTTACCCGAATCTAAAAACTGAACTTATCATTTAAGGAGTTACTACAATGTCACTGTCAGAACCATTAACCATTTATGGTATACACTCAATTACGGCCTATAACCCCGATACACGGTTGCCATATGGTACCGCTAAAGTTGTCGCATCAGCTGAACTATCATCAGATGGTGAATTAACACCTTTAACTGGTGGATCATCTAAATACCCTTGGAAAGTTGAACGTGGTTTGATTACTGCTGAATTGACATTGACATTACGGGAATACCCTCCGTTCTTGTTTGAAACCCTCCTTGGGAAAGCTGTTACAAAAAACGCCGCTGAAAGCAGTGGAAGTGTAACCACACTTACCAACTCCAATGGTACATCAGTTGTTGCCGCAACGGGTATTGATACTGTTACTGTTAAATCAGGCAGTGAGGCTGATTTGAAATTCTCAGGTTATGTTGTTAAAGCCGCTTCAGCAACTACAGTTGATGTATATGCCTTGACAGATCTTGATTTTGCAAATGGTGTTGATAAAGTATTTGTTGATGATCTGTTGAAAATTACCACAACGGCTTTGACCATCGTTCAAAGTTCGGCGGTTACAATCCCTGATTTCGGCTTGGAATTAACTGGTGATTCGGGTACCATTGCCTTGGTTACAGGTGATACAGCTGTGTTTGATGCGCGTCCAATCAATACTGAGAGTGAAGAAGTTGTTATTGGTAGTTCTTCCGAAACGTTTAATGATTTCGGTTTAATGATTTCGGCACAGCGCCCTGGTGACCGTTACATGACAATGATTGATTGTTATAAAGTTGCTGGCGTTGGCCTTCCTATTAATTTCACTGAAAACGCTTTTTCTGAAGCTAGCGTAACCATGTCATTGTTCCGTGACGCTACTCGTGATGGTGTTTATAGAATGCTTAGAACTAAGGCTAGTGCATAATGAAAAATTGTTTCGTTCAGAACCGCAAGTTATCTATTATATTTTCTGGGGAGGTGAACCAGCTAACGCTGATGCCTCTTACATTTATGAAATTAATAGATATATCGGCGGTTCTGGGCGAAAAAGATTTATCTGAAGTACTTAAAGAACCTAAACCGTATGATCTTGCTGCTGTTGCTTATTGCCTTCTTGATGAAGAGAGTAAGCAAAAAATAGAAAGTGCGAAGGTCACCGCAAATGATCAGGAAAGTGATGATGTTGATATCGCTCATAAATTGTATTATTTAATGTGTGAAAACAACATTCAAAATGGCCTGACAAATTACACATCAGTGTTGCAGACTGTTACAGAAATCGTTATGGATAGCACAGTTGAAGCTGAACAAAGTAAAAAAAAAGTTCTGCACCGCCTGTTTCCCTGGATACCGAAGAAATTTACGATCGTATAGGGGGTAATTACCCTTATACTTATGTTCAGTTTCTTGAACAATTCACACCAAAATTAGCAAATCGTATGGTAGAAATAATATCTATCAGGGAAAATAATGACTTCTGCTATAACGCCATGTTACATGGTCAGGATATGAAAAGGCAGATAGTCACTAAAACAGCAATTGATGAAAAAATTGAATACACAAAAGATCAGGAAAAAGCTAATGATAAACAGGTTCTTGATGCTATAAAAAGGGGGTGAAACAATGTCACGCGACAAGTCATTAGTAATAAGAATTGAAGGTGATTCACGTGATCTTCAAAAAGAATTTAAAAAGATAAAAGGCGAAACTAAGCAATTACAGGATAACTTATCTAGTATTGCTAAGAAATCAGCTGTTGGATTTGTAGCACTAACCGCAGCCATCGTTGGTGTCACAAAGGCATTCCGGGCAGATGAACAGGCCGCATTCCAAACCAAGGCTATCCTGAAAGCAACTGGGTTTGCTGCAGGTGTCACAGCTGATGAAATAACAGAACTATCAACAGCCTTACAAGATCAAACAATATTCTCAGATTCAGCAGTTCAATCTGCTGCTAACATGCTATTGACATTTAAGAACCTTGGTAAAAATATCTTCCCACAGGCTACTGAAGCCGTATTGGACATGGCAACGGTTCTTGGTACAGACGCTAAACAATCGGCTATCCAACTTGGTAAAGCCCTGAACGATCCTATATTAGGTGTCACAGCTTTATCAAGGGTTGGTATCCAATTTACAGAACAACAACGTGAACAGATCCGCACCCTTGTGGAATCCAATAGGGTGTTTGAAGCTCAAAAAATCATACTTGGTGAAGTGCAAGGTCAAATGTCGGGTGTTGCAAAAGCTGCATCTGGTGGTACGGGGGTATTGGTCCAGTTAGCAAACGCATTTGGTAACCTATCATCAAAGGTCGGTGAAAATGTATTTGGTGTTCTGGAACCATTTGCAAAGGCACTACTTAAAATATTTCGTGATATTCGTGATGGGAACCCGGCTATATTAAAATTTGCATCAAATATGCTACTTGTGGGAACCGCTATCACAGGTGTGATATCTGTAATGGCCACTCTTGGTGTTGGTGTGTTGGTTTTACGTGCGGGGGTCACCGCATTGGGTCTAAGTTTCAGCGCGGCATGGGCAGCAGGTACGTTAGGGCTTACCTTGTTGATTCCTATAGTGTTAGCCGGTGTTCAGGCTGTAGGTGGGTTCACAGTTGTTTTATCTGCAGCTGAAGCCGGGTTCACTGTGTTAGCTAATAGTGCTCGTGTTGGGTTTAACAATGTTAAGATAGCTATTAATGAAGCTATCGCTAAAACTTATGAACTGGCGGCGGCTACATTAGAGGTCATCCCAGGTGGTTTCTTAGATAAAAAGGCACAAGAATATAGGTTTTTCGCACAACAATTAAAAAATTCCACAGATGAATTGATTGAAAAGAATCAAGGTTTACAGGAATCATATAATGATATATTTGAAGGTATATCCGCAGAGCGTGCCGCTGAAAAAGTTCGTGCAGCTGAAGAGGCAATAGCCGAAGAAAAGGCCATTGCACGTGCCGCTGACTTGGAAAGACGTGTTCAACAAGATGAAGCTGATCAGGGTTACGAGGAGCAAAAAAGATCACAAAGATTCCAAGAAACAGCTGAAGCACTTGCCGCACAAAGGGAATTGGAAGTGGCCGAACTAACCTTGCTACGGGCGCAACGTGAAAAGTTCAATGGTGTTGAAATCCTTCAGTTGCAAAAGAAGATAAATGATCTGAAAAAGGTTCGTGATAAAGGTCGCACATCTGAACAGAAAGCAGAGTTTAAACACCTTGATCAGGTCCGTGTTCAAAAGGAAATGGATCAAGCTAATAAACTAGAATCCACGAAAGATTATTTAAAAAATAATTTAGATGCCACGGTAAATGCTGGGAAGTTGTTATTTGGTGAAAGTTCGGCTATTGCCAAGTTGTTATTTGGTGTTCAACAGGCATCAGCGTTTGCAACATCCCTTGTAGAAACTGCGAAGGGTGTTTCAATTGCATTAGGATCCGCGCCCCCTCCTATCAACTTTGCACTAGCTGCTGCTGTCGGTGCTGCGGGTGCCATACAGTCGGCGGCTATTGCGGCCACAGCTATCCAGGGATTTGAGACTGGTGGTTTGGTTGGTAGGTCCATGGGGGCGCGTCAAGGGGATAGGCACCCCGCTATGTTATCAGATGGGTAATTGGTTGTGCCAAGGCGTAATTTTGAAGAGGTTGTTTCAGCAACAGCCAAGGCCCGTGGATTTAGCGACGAAGGTGGGTCAGGTGAAGGATCTGTTTCACGAATTGAAATATCAATTACAGAAGAGGCGGCTCAATTCATAACTGCTGAACAATTAGAAAATGGAACATTAGGAACGGATAGGGTATAATATGACTATTTCAGGCGGTATAAAAGTATTTGAAAAGAGTGCATGTTTATTCAAAGATGGGGCAACTATTGCTGCATCTACTGCCGATGGGGCAGCTGATAACGTGCTATCAATGAACAGATATTTAAGGTGGGATAGTGTGGGGAGCAATGACGCCACCACCGAAGTCCTAACAATAACATTTGATGGTAATAAAACCTTTTCACGATTATTCCTTGTCGATATGAACGGTAAAGATTTCAGGGTTTATTATGATACGAACCAAGATTTTGCAGGTGTTGTAGGTGTTGACGGTGATTTGACTGGGGTTAACGTCACAGAATATGCTAAAGATTCAGCTTATTTTGAATTTGATGAAGTGACAGCCGGTAACATTAGAATTGAAATATATAACACACAGGTCGCAAACGCTGAAAAATATCTAACGTTTGCTGGGATAACTTCAGAAATAGGTACGTTCACAGGTTTCCCAGATGTAAAACCGTCAACGGATTCCAATGAAAAAAGATCCCAAGTGCAAACTGGTAAGTATGTCACACAAAAGAACTTTGAAATATTTGATGCACAGATATCATTGGAGTATGTGGATCAAGGTGATATCACCTTATTGAACACTATATACGAAACACAGGATCCGTTTTTAATATGGCTATGTGGTGGGAAGCATGGGATCAGTAGTTTTTCAGCTGAATTTAAAAACTGGCGTTTAAAAGATCTGTACCAGGTTCAAACGTTTGGTCAGATAAGGACTGTGTGGAGAAATAACATTTATACAAGTTCCCCAATAACCAGTGTTCGTGTTGCCGAAGAGGTTTAAAATGAGTATATCATATTATCAGGTGTTGATCACACCACTAACAACCAACGATACATATGGAACGCAAGTTGATGTTTCTGATTTCGTGACCTCTAAGAATTTTGGTAAGATAAAACAATCAATTGATTCAGGTAATTATGATATTGGTATTTATACATATGCCGATTTAAGATTAACCGTTACCAATTACGATGGACGTTTTAACGATGAAACAGACAGTTCATCAATGTTCTATTTCACACGTGATAGGGCTAAAGTTGAAATTAGATATATTGACGAAGCCGCTGGATCCAATGTTATTTATTCTGGTTTAATAAATGATGAAGCTACTGTCCAGGATTTTGAAAAAGATTTGGTGAAGTTCCGTATATTATCCTTGGATAGTATTTTTAATAAGGTGAAAGTTTTAGGTGGTTTGATTAGCAATGGTAACCTTGCATCAGATGCCATAAAAGCGTTATTAAATAGACCTGCTATAACAAGCGTTCTTGGTTATGACGTTAGTAAAATTTCAGTTGGCTATGATTCCACAATAGACGATTCAACTTCTTTTAGTCAGAAGAATTCAAGAACAGTATTGTTGCAACTATTAAATGCATCGGGTTCTGTGTTTTATATAGATAGCACCGGCGATATGGTAGTTAATAATAGGGATATTTTAGCCGGTTCACCTTTGGAATTATTCGGCGGCGGTGATAGGTTCCAAAGGGATAATATTACACAAATAAAGAATTATAACAATGGGTTACAAAGAACATTCAACACCATAACAGTTAATGAACAAACATCAACGGACAATGATTTCGTTGAAAGATATGGCATTGGTCTGAAATCATATACATTCGATTTCATCACTACAACGGCCACCGATAAAGCAATTGCAGATTATTATGTTGCTCAATTTAAAACACCTAAGCCAGAATTGGAATTGATTGTTACAACTAATGTCGCAAAAGCTGTTGAAATGTTAGGTCCTGTTAGTGTGAGTTTCCAGAAGCGCCATAAGGGTTTTGCTGGTAATAAGGTCCCTGTTGCGGGTGCTGCTATTGCTGGAAGTGATGTGACACCTTACATCGTGGGTGGAACCAAGATTACACCAAATAAAACATGGAAAGTTGTCGGCATAACACATGATGCAAAAACATTCCTGACAACATTACGTTTACGACAAGTTTAATATAGGGTATAATAATTTCATCTAACATGTAATATGGTTTTCCAATGGGAACAAATGACATTTCTGCCGATAAATCTGCCGGTGATAGTATGGATGAATCGTGGTATAACGATTTCCGTAGTTCACTTATCGGCACAGTTGGGACGTAACCCTTCAACGGGTGATGTTGAAGCCGCGCAAGATTTAGGTTCGGCCATATACCCTTGGGGAAACCTATTTGCCACTGGTTTGGTTGTAGGGGGATCAGCCATTGATCTTGGAAATCTTACAGGTGATGCTAATTCAATTATTTCCGGTAAAATTAGATCCACAAGCGAATTCCCAGATTTCATATTAGCCAATGGTGCCGCTGCATCATTCCAAGTTTTAGGATCTACAACAAATTTAGTTGTAAACATAGGTGGATCATCCACAACAGTTACAACGGATATATCTAAGGCCAGTTTAACCGTTGCCCCCGGTTCGAATAATACGGCTGATGTTGATGACACTTCCATGGTTGACCAAGAGGCTAGTGAATGGTTGGGTGAAGATGATACTGTAATCACTATTGATGCCGCAGGATCTGAAATAACAAACCGGGTTGGTCAATATGTGACCTTCAAAAAAGACACAGAATATTTCTTAGCATATGTGAAATCGTCTACAGAATTAACAAACTGTTACCGTGGTTATTATTTCGACAGTAGTTCGGCACCGTTAACGCGGGTGTCATTGGCAGATAATGACACATTAACAATTATGTCTACAGCTTGGATATTTGTTGAAGATGACGCGACAACTGTAGATGTGACCTATGTTACACCCATTTATTCCTTCGCCGAACCAGGTGGGCCAGCAACGGGTGATTACTGGTTCGATAGGACCAATGAGGTTTGGAAACGTTACAGTGGTTCGGCATTTGTAACCATCAATAGAATATTAATTGGATTGGCCGTTATAGACGGTACTAATTGTGTAGCGTCACGATCCTTGAATTTCAATAAAACATTTGTCGCACATAA
>Ga0136555_1000734_pt1 | contig 12545 bp, 16 predicted proteins | sample AntRauTorckE5432_FD_104927 | JGI IMG/M metagenome (GOLD analysis project Ga0136555, IMG submission 104927) | Saline lake microbial communities from Rauer Islands, Antarctica - Metagenome Torckler E5 #432 | ecosystem: Environmental > Aquatic > Non-marine Saline and Alkaline > Saline | place...
AAATTGCTATGGACGGCCGCAGTATGCTGTCGACATTAGAGGTAGCTATTAAATTAGGTATGATTAAAATCCCGAAAGGGACGTTTGTGCCTATCGCAACTGTACCAAATATGAAAGACGATGAAGTAGTTATTATTTGTACTGGATCGCAGGGTGAACCAAACTCTGCACTGCAGCGTATGAGTAGTGGTGACCACAAACATATCAAACTAAAGTCGCAAGATACAGTGATTCTATCAAGTACGCCGATTCCAGAGAGTGGTAATGACCGCTTAATATCTGGTATGGTTGATGATTTGAACCGTAAAAACGTAAATGTCTACCGCCATACTACACGCGAAATTGACGGCTGTGGACCACTGCACGTATCAGGCCACGGATCATTGGATGACTACATGGACATGATTGACATGCTGCAGCCAAAATTCGTTATGCCTATCTACGGATCAATTACTGCTCAGCAGTACCACAACCGAGAAGCAATCCGCCGCGGGTTCCCACAGGCGAACATCAAAACCATTGATAACGGTGAGATTAATGAATTTACTAAAAATTCTATGAAAGCGAACGGCGAAGTACCAACCGGTATTCAGCTGGTCGATCAAACTGGTGCTGTGGTGAATAATGTTGTAGTCAAGGACCGGTTGATGCTCAGTGAAGACGGTTTAGTAGTAATCATTCTGACTATGGACAAAAAGACCGGACGGTTGATGACCAGCCCAGACATCATTAGCCGCGGATTCATCTATATGCGTGATTCAGAAGAACTGATGAACCTATTCCGCTCTGAATTGAAGCGTGCGGTTATCCAGCGCTACAAACGTGTTGATTTAGACCGGTTCAAAACAGAACTGAAAGATTACGTGACGCATTTCTTATACGAGCAGACGCAGCGTAGCCCAATCGTTATCCCGGTGGTGAACATCATATCTGGTGGCGGTGGTAACGGAAACAAGAACTCCAATAATGACAAGGGTAGTAACAGCTCTAATGGTTCAAATGATCAGAGCAACGATGAGCCAAAAGTCCCAGAGAAAACACCTGAGCAGATAGCACAAGATCAGCAAGACCGATTTGCTGTGTTGCGCCAACAATTACTTGGCCACGACCCACGAACCGACTAAATGCTCATGCTTGCTTAGATTGAATGTCCGTAATATAGTCATTCAAAAGGAAAAGACATGATCATAGAAAACAGTACTACCGCGATGGAGCGGTTTGAAGCGAGAACTGGTGAATATACAAATGCTGCTTTTGGACGAGTCATCACAGCTATGGTTACGCCATTCAATAATGACGATGAGCAATCACTAAATCTCCGGTGTGCACGGAATCTAGCCTCCTACCTATCAGCTCAAGGTTCAGAAGGGCTTGTTTTAGCCGGTACCACGGGTGAAAGTCCTACTCTGCTATGGAGTGAACAAATGGAACTGTTTGAAGCAGTTAAGGAAGTTGCAGGCATTCCTATTCTAGCTGGAACAGGTTCTAATAGTACTGCTGAGGTTGTCCGAGCTACAAAAGAGGTGACTGATAATGAATTAGCAAACGGACTTTTGGTGGTTAGTCCGTATTACAATAAACCTTCACAGTACGGAATAGTTGAGCACTTCAAAGCTATAGCTGACTCTACTGATCTACCAATTGTGATGTATAACATCCCGGGAAGAACTGCCGGAATGGGCATCTTGAATGATGCTTCAGTTGAATTGAGCGGTATAGATAATATTGTCGGAGTAAAAGACGCAACAGACGACGTTGACAATGCTGAGAGAATCAAGCGCCATTTTCCAGAAGATTTTATGATATACAGTGGTGATGATTCGCAAAATGAGGCGTTTGCTCTCCGAGCAGGATCTGTAGGAGCAATATCCGTCGCAAGTCACTGGGCAGGGAATGAGATTGCAGCCATGTACGACGCAATAAATGCTGGTGATTTTGATAGGGCTAATAAAATTTCTCGAATACTTGCTAAATCTTACGAATTTGAAGGGTCTGCAGAAACGCCAAATCCGCACCCTGCTAAAGCAATGATGAGGTCTATGGGTATAGATGTTGGATACGGTAGGAAACCGATGGTTCTCGACCCTGCTACAGAGCTTGATTTAGAAAAAAGCGCATGTACTGTCAAAGGTTCATTGGAAAAGCGGTTTCAGACACTTGGAAGATAGAACTAGGCTTCTGGAGAACCTATCATTGACAAAGCTTATGTTTATGTGTTAAAATAACAACGTTAACTTAACACTTGTGTTTAAAGTGTTACAATAAATATACAAATCATTATGGCAAAAAAGAAAAAACGATCATCTAAAAAAAGAGCACCTGCTAAGAAGAAAAAAGCAGCTCAGGTTCCGCGCGAACCGAACATGTTCCTACGCATGACAGGAGCGGTCGTCATGATTGTAACGGCGTTGTTTATCCTGATGGGTGGTATTGGTGTCGATGGTGTTGGCGGTGATTTGCCTGTTGGAATGTTCGACGTTATGTATTCAGTATTTGGCGGGGCAGCATATTTGGTGCCTGTCGCATTGGTGTTCTGGGGGGTTGAGAAACTGCGTAGTGAAGAACATGACCTGCCGGTTAATTCACTTATTAGTATGTCTACACTGCTGGTGGTTACCGCAGCGTGGCTACACGTTACATTTGTTGAGCGGATAAACAGAAGTGCACCCTATACAGATGGTAAGGGCGGCGGCGTTGGAGAATTAGTTGGAGGTACGGTATTGTCTGCTATTGATAAGCCGCTAGCGGCAATTATGTTTATGGTACTAACGCTACTTGCGGCATTTTGGACGTTCAGCATACCACTTAGTGTACTAGCAAAGCCATTCAAACGCCGTGAAAAATCTGAAGAATCAAACATAGAAGCCATGAAGGCAAAAGCCGCTGAAATGAAAGCAGCCAGTGCCGAAAAACATAGCTTCAAACTAAACGAAGGCGTACCGGTGCTTACCGACGCTGATAAAAACAAGCGCCGCACAACAATGAAGAATAGTGCTGTGAAGCTTACCCCGGAAGAGAATCATGAAGCATTAACAGAAAAAGTTGATCCAAACTGGCAGTTCCCAACGACTGACTTACTTATCAAAAAACAAGACAAAGCTGATGCAGGCGATGTGAACGGAAACGCTGACATCATCAACGATACATTCAAGAACTTCAATATTCAGGTAGAAATGGAAGGGGCGAATATCGGCCCACGTGTTACCCAGTTCACTCTGAAGCCTCCGTCTGGTACAAAACTGAGTAAAATATCTGCACTTGATAGAGAATTGTCACTAAACCTGGCTGCTCAGAGTATTCGTATTGAAGCGCCGATTCCTGGTAAAAGAGCCGTTGGTATCGAAGTGCCGAACGTGAAACCAGCCATGGTACGTGCCGCAGGGGTACTGGAAGACAAGGCCTGGAAAAATGCAGGTGATCCGCTCAGTTTTGCTATTGGCCGCGATATTGCTGGCAAACCAGTAGTGGGCGCTCTCAGCAAAATGCCACACCTATTAATAGCTGGTCAGACTGGGTCCGGTAAATCAGTCATGATTAACACGCTGCTAACTACTATGTTGTATAAAAACAGTCCATCCGATCTGAAGCTGATCTTGGTTGACCCAAAACAAGTTGAATTGACGCCATACAACGACATACCGCACCTATTGACGCCGGTAATCACGGAACCAGAAAAATGTATCAGTGCCCTGAAATGGGCGGTGTCTGAGATGGAGCGTAGGCTAAAGACATTTGCAGGTGCTAGCAAGAGAAATATAGCTGAATACAATAATTTGTCTGACCAAGATTCCATGCCCTATATTGTGATTGTGATAGACGAATTAGCCGATCTGATGATGATGGCCGCACGTGATGTTGAAGCGCTGATTGTGCGTATTGCACAGAAGGCCCGCGCCGCTGGTATCCACCTGGTACTAGCGACGCAGCGACCGTCAGTCGACGTAATCACGGGCCTTATTAAAGCTAACGTGCCGGCGCGAATTGCATTTACGGTTGCTAGCCAAATAGATAGCCGCACAATTATTGATGGTGTAGGTGCAGAGAAGCTTCTGGGTATGGGTGATATGCTCTATAGCACCTCTGAAATGGCCAGGCCAATGCGTGTACAAGGTGCATTCCTGACAGATGATGAAGCGGTGAAAGTAAATGATTTCCTCCGTTCACAGCGTCCACCGCAATATGATGACGAAGTAGTTGCGCAGCCAGTCCAACTCAACGGCAAAGGCGGTATTGTTGAACAAGCAGATATGGGTGGTAGTTCCGGGTCAGATGATGACTTGTTTAAAGACGCAGTGCATGTTGTCCTAGAAAACCACAAAGCCAGTACGAGTTTGTTGCAGCGTCGACTGCGCATAGGCTACGGCCGCGCATCGCGCCTGATTGATGAAATGGAAGAACAGGGCATTGTTGGTCCGTCATCAGGCTCAAAGCCGCGGGATGTACTAATAAATAGCATGAATGACGTATTCGGCGTACCTGCAAACGAATCAGCAGTGCAGGCCGACAGTGAAGCCGCTCTAGATGAGATTTAAGTAAAAAAGTTAACTAGATTTAAATTAGGGAGACCGAATGACTATATCTGAATTGCAGCAGTGGGTTGCTGGTTCATGGAGAGACCGTCCCACTGAAGATAGGCCAACAACTGAACAGCAACTACTGTTCATAATTGAAGAATTTGGTGAAGTTGCCGAAGCGATTAGAAAAGGACAAGGCAATAAAAAACATAAGGATTTTGAAGCTAACCTAGGATCAGAGTTTGCTGACATGATAATTAGTTTAGTGACGTTAGCTAACAGTCATAATGTTGATCTGGACGGCGAAATTGAACAATTCAAAACTAAAATCACTAAGCGTCGTCAGTCTAGGTAGTTGTTATTTAAGTAGTTAATTGGTATAATTGTACCTACAATAAATAACTTTATCTCATGGCTCTAAGGCGCATGAGATATAAACCAAAGAAAGGAATTCCAATATGGACCAGTACGAATTAGCTGCACTGTATCACCCAGACCTAGAAATCGATCTAGAAAAGGCCGAAGCAAAAGTAGTAAAACTAGTTGCAGACGCCGGTGGTAAAATCACTGCAACTGACAACTGGGGTAAGCGTAAGCTAAACTACGTTATCGCCGGACACGAACATGCTGTATATGTATTTTATACACTTGATTTGCCAGGTGAAGGTGTTGCAACGCTAAACAACGCGTTGAATATTACTGACGAAGTGATTCGGTTTTTGATCACAAAAGTAGATCACAAAGCTATTGCTAAAGCAGAAAACATGAAAGCTAGCCGCGATAAGCGTGTGGCAAACATGGGAGCAAATGACTCTAAAGAATCAGACAACGAAGAGTAAACGACATAGAACGTAAAAGAGGAGAGACAAGATGAGGGGATTTAACAAAGTCACATTGATGGGGAACCTAACAAGGGATCCTGAGCTACGCACGACGCCAACTGGTTCAAATGTTTGCAGTTTTTCATTAGCGGTAAACCGCACGTGGAAAAATGCTAATGGTGAACAGCAAGAAGCAGTTGATTACATCGACTGCAATATTTGGGGTAAGCCAGCAGAAATCATCAATCAGTACATGAGCAAAGGTTCTGGCATACTAGTATCTGGACGCCTGCAACAGCGTTCATGGGAACAAGAAGGTCAGAAACGAAGCAAAGTTGAAGTCGTTGTTGAAGATTTTAATTTTGTAGGTGGTGGTAATGACGGCGGATCTAACAGCGGCGGTGGATCACGAAGTTCTGGAGGATCATCATCGAATTCATCAGATGACTCAGCATCAGCACCAGCTAAAAAGCCAGTGGCTAAGAATGAGGATTCTTCTGGGGATGATCCTATAAATTTGGACGACATCCCTTTTTAACAAATTTTAGAGTGCACATTCTGGGCGTAGACCTGCGTCAAATTTGCTTGCGGTATCTAAACACCGCTTCACAAATTGTGCTCAGCCTCCATCCCAGGCTGCACTACTCAAAATTCGTTAAAAACAGTCAGGAAATTTCATCCGGCTGTGAAAGTTCTAGAGACTTAGAGCTAAGACTAAATTGGTGGAGAATAGAGAGAAGCATGGGGACAGTTCCAAGGAGTTATTTCAGATCATCTGTATCAGAACAGGTGGCTGAAGCAGCCGAAGTAGAAAGATGGAGGCGTTGTGCTGATGCAATAGGCGTCATGAACGGAGACGCCCACTACCCAGAGCTGGACGACAGTTCTCAGTTGCTAGAAGCTCGACAAGTTCTCGGAATAATCTCCGCAGGAGGTACGATCGCTTATAAAGACAGCGATGCGTTAAGAGCTGAGATCAAGAATTAATAATAATTTAACAGGAAAGAAGAGAAGCATGGCTAAAATATTTAAGCACAAATCAGATATTCCATATTTTGACTACAAAGATTTCAAAACTTTGCAGCGATATGTGAATCAGTACGGACAGATCGAATCTCGTGGTAAAACCGGATTGACTGAAAGTAAACAACGACAGCTGTCAAAAGCTATCAAGCGCGCTCGGCACCTAGCGCTACTACCATTCGTAGCTAGCTAGTACTATTAGCGTATGTATTTTGAGAGTGGTCATTCACTCATCTACTGCGGCAGATTTACTAGGAGTATTTTTATACACCTACCTAAACCCAAGCTCGTATCTGAGCGAATGACCCTCAGCTCAAAATGCATACTTATGCAGCGGAGATTCTGCAGTGCGATATACTACTAGGTAACTACTACGATATAAATTGAAAGTAAGGAATATCAGTATGGATACGAAACGACTAGCAAACGAAGCGCAGAAAATGCGGTTCAAATGTAAGGATTCTATCGATATACCGGGGCATTCACTTGTGCGTAAACTAGACGACACGTTCAGGCAGCTGGAGAACGATGCTAAGGCTCAGAAAAGCCCAGCGTCACTCAGAGCACGTCTGCAAGATTTAGAGCGGATGGTCGATGACGCTGACAAGCAAGAGGTGATCAGTCACATGGATCATGATGTACTAAGTGATTGGATTGAAGATTGCCTGCGAGCGGTAAGGTAGAATGTCAGATTCTACAAAAATTACTGAATTTGTCGACCGCACAAAAAAATTAAGCTCCAACACCGGACTAGCAAGCGGGATTGGCGGCAGCACCAACACCCAGTCAATCATGATGGATCTGTATAAATCTGCTGCGCTACTCCATAAGGCCAACGTAGAGAACAAGCTAGATAAACAGCTAGAAGAAGTAGTGTCGGCGCTTCACGTTGCGCAGGCCATGAGCGTTATTGGCTATACTGATTTAGAAGAACTCATGGACTTATTAGAAGAAATCAAAAAGGAGAAATAGGATGAGTTTAGGCGTTACAGATCTACGCAAAGGACAAGTGTTTGCCTACAGCGGCACACCATACATCGTTATTGAATATGCACAGAAAGTCATGGGGCGCGGCGGTAGCGTAGTGAACGTAAAGATAAAAAGTTTGCTCGATGGCAAGTTACTGACAAAGACATTCAAAGGCAATGAACAATTAGATAGTGTTGATTTGGGCTATACAAATGTTCAGTATCTATACAAAGATGCCGACAAGGCCTATTTTATGGACAATGACACCTATGAACAGATTGAACTAGCCAACGATGTATTAGGCGACCAGATAGGCTACCTGAAAGAGGGCGACATCGTTAAGGCAATGAAAATTGATAGCCATGCTGTCAGTGTTGAATTACCAAAGAACGTCTTCCTGAAGGTGACTTACACTGAAGATGTGGTGAAGGGTGATACGACAAGCAATGTTATGAAGGATGCAACGCTAGAAACCGGAATTGTAGTAAAAGTGCCAGCATTTATAAAAAATGAAGATGTAATATCTGTAGATACAGAGTCTGGCGACTACCGCGAAAGGAAGAAAGATTAGTATATGGCTCAGATTATCGCTGGAGTTTTAATAAAGCAAAACGGTGAATATGTTGTTCAGAAGAGAGACAATATTCCAAATATAGCTGAGCCTGGGATGCTAACGTTTTGGGGTGGTGCTGCTGACGGTGATGAGACTCCTAAAATGGCAGCAGTTAGAGAATTACTCGAAGAGACGGGTTTGAAAGTACGTGAAGAAGAGCTTGAGTACATTATGAACTATGAGACGCATGGCAGGAGTCCAGCTTTCATCGGAAAAACCATTAACGTGTATAGCTATTTTCTAGAAGTTGAATCAGCTGTAGAAATTAATTGTTATGAAGGTGAAAAGGCTGTCCGGTTCATTAAACTCAGTGACATTATCGAATCAGGAGAGACACCAAATGATTTACTTACTAAAGCTATAGAAAGATACGAATCTTCTAAGCTGGCAAATAAAAATGCGTAAGTTTGCAGCAGTTTTGCTGAAGCAGGGTGAGAATTTTTTACTTCAACATCGCGATGATAAGCCAGGAATAGTTTCACCTGGGAAGTATGCCGTATGGGGAGGGGCACTTGAAGGAGACGAGTCTTTTGAGCAGGGTGCTTTGAGAGAGCTCAAAGAAGAAACCGGAGTATTATGCAGCGTGAGTGACCTTCTATTGATAGAAAAGTTTGTACTGAGCGCAGCAGAAAATACCCAAAGAAATTACGCAGCAGAAATAGCGGTGTATTTAGTAGAGGTTGATGCATCTATCAACGTAAATTGCTATGAAGGGCAAGGAATTGTTAAATTTAAGAGTTTAGCCGATGTTCCCGGTGATAAATTATCATTCCCTTTGGATCAATTACCAGGCAGATTCTAGATTATGAGATTAGACACAGTAATCCATAAGCGCGGCATGACGCAATCACGGTCGCAAGCCGAGAATTATATCAAACTTGGGCTGGTAAAAGTTAATGGAGTGGTCGCCAAGAAAGCAAGCGCTGATGTATCTGATAAAGATGATATTAAAGTAGTAAGCGAACAATACGTGTCGCGTGCGGCACTAAAGCTAGCGTCAATCGCAAAACAGTTTAGCCTAGATTTTCGCACTAAAACAGTGCTAGATGTAGGTAGCAGTACTGGTGGATTCACTGACTATGCACTGCAAAACGGCGCTAAAAAAGTCATTGCAGTAGATGTGGGTACTGACCAGCTACACGCAAGTCTACACAATGATACCCGTATAGAATTACATGAAAAGACCGATATACGTGATTTCAAAACCGACCAGAAGATAGATGTCGTTGTGGCTGATGTATCGTTTATATCACTGACAAAAATACTGCCAAGTGTGAAAAAACTTGCGAACAAGCAGACAGAGTACATCATGATGTGCAAACCTCAGTTTGAAGCTGGACCAGGGCAGACGAACAAGGGAATTGTGAAGAACAGTTCAGTGCGCCGCAAAATATTAAAAGAGTTTGAGGACTGGCTTAACTTGAACAAATTTATAATTATTGATAAAGCAGATTCTCACGTGGCCGGGACCAAGGGGAACGTAGAAAGATTCTATAAGCTGAAAACGACTGGTTAATGAAGTAATTTCAGTCTATGAGTGCACGAAGCTCTTTGACGTTTTTGAGCACTATTTTATGACCGTCACTAGTTAGTAGTCCTCTTGATTTTAATACGTTTATCTCTCTACTAGTTGTTTCACGTGTGGCGTTCACAGAACTAGCAATGTCTGACTGCCTGAATGGTGCGTGTATAGTGATACCGCCATCTTTGTTTTTTATTCCAAACCGCTGTGCGTGATTCAGCAAAAACGATATTATCCTTTCTCTTGCAGTTCGGTAACTAAGCGTCATGACACGTTCTGAGTTCAAGCGGTATGCCTCTATTGTCATGTCCAGTATTACGGGCAGTATATCGGCATTCCTGTCTAAAAACTCTAGATAGTCTTGCTTGCTGACGCGCCATAGAACTGTTTTATCCATTGCTTCATAACTAACGCCGCGGTGTTCGTTAGTAAACGCCCAGATGAGCGGAAACACACTACCAGCGCCTCTGACAAGTAACAAGTTTTCTTCTCCATATTTGGTAATGATATATGCTTTGACGAATCCACTATCTAGAAAATATACGCCACTTGGGTCGTCTTGCGGCCTTACGATTGTTTCGCCTTTTTTGAAATTGATCCTAGTATGCGCTCTAAAAAACGTTTCTAGTAATTCACGCGATTTAATTCTTGTGTTCATATCACACTAATAATACCATTTGCGTGAGTAAAATCACACATATTTGGTAACCAAAAATACAGACACGGCTATAGAATTGGGGCATTATATACATAACCTATGAGAGGCCACACATTATTGTAAAGGAGCAAATCAATGCAAAAAGCAGCAGTTAGTGAAGTCGTAATGCGCGCAGCACTGTCTAAGTCTGCATTGGGTAAAAAACTAAGCAAACTCCTTAAAGGATTTCTACGCCCAGATGAAGTTGTCGAAGCATGGAGTAAAGTGTTAAATACTGGAAAAACCGGTATTATAGTTGCTACAAATCAGAGGCTAATTTATATGGACAAGCGGCTATTAACAGTGTATACACGTGTAATAAATTATGCGTCTATACGTCAGATAGAGTATGCCCGTAAAATGTTTACTTCCCAGTTAGTTGTAGCAACATTTAATGGTAAAAACTGGTCTATGAAATGTGCGAGTAGTAAATCACTCGTTCAGCTAGCGACCTGTATAAAAAAGAATAGTGCAATATCACAAAAATCAACGCATCTTCCAACTAAACGGAACTTTAGTTTACCGTTGTCTTTCAGTGGGGCATCTGTGGTGTACGTCCCACGTCATCGCCACGGCAAATTTGTTCCATCGGCACAATAGTGCTCAGCTTCAGGGTGCTTTTGCTTATAAAGTGATAGAATAACAGTAAATATGAGTAAGCGGTTTATTGCACTGGTTATATCGTTTCTTCTGCTTGTGGTAACTATTGCTGGTAGTGTGTATATTCTTAGCATTAAGTCTAGTGTGCAAACTAACGAAGTGCTTCAAGAATCGACTGTAGCTGAAGAACAACAAAGTGACATAGTATCTGATGTTGAAGTGCTACCAGAAAAAGTGCCGTTTTTTGAAGATAGCGTTGCACTACAAGATGCATTAGACCTATGGTCAAGTGAACTACCGATACGATCTACAGCCAGTGTTGTTATTGCCGATACGGACGGAACGTTGATTGCCTCTCGCAACAAAGACGAATCATATTTTGCTGCAAGTATTTATAAAATGTTTGTAGCTTATGCCGGTTATCAACAGATAGATATAGGCATTGTTGATCCTGGTGAGCTGTATCTTGGTAGTATTACCAGGGCTGAGTGTTTGGATTTAATGATACGTGAATCAGACAGTCCTTGTGCAGAGAAACTGTGGAATGAATTAGGCAAACAGGAGCTTACCAACCAGTTAATTAGCTACGGTATTACGAATACGTCTATGGTTAATATCACGACTACAGCGAACGATTCCGCTATCATGCTTGGGCGAATAGTCCGCGGTCAGGGGTTAGAGCTGCCGTCTAAAACTGCGTTATTAGAGTCTATGAGAGAACAGATATACACAGAAGCCTTGCGGTCAGGATTCAGTGATGCAGTGACGGTCTACAGCAAAGTTGGGTTTAATGGACAAGATGAATATCACGATCTGGGCATCATTGAATTGACTGACGGCCGGCAAGTCATACTGTCAGTTATGACTGATAACGTGGGCACGAGCCGCATTGCAGATTTAGCTACTAAAATAGAGTTGTTGATTCAGAAATAGCCGCTATGCGCAGACTAAACATTGAATCTGAACTCTACTACGTCACCGGGCTGCATGATGTAGGTTTTTCCTTCAGTTCGCATTTTGCCAGCTGACTTAGCTGCTTGTTCAGACCCAGCAGTAATTAAATCATCGTAGTTGACTATCTGAGCTGCAATGAACCCGCGTTCAAAATCGCCGTGAATCACGCCAGCGGCTTGCGGGGCAGTGTAGCCCTTTTTGATTGTCCATGCACGAACTTCTTTTTCACCTGCAGTCAGGTAGCTCTGTAAACCAAGTAATTCATATGCACTGTGTATGACTTTGTTGAGTCCGGGTTCATTCTGGCCGTAGCTTTCTAGCATTTCCATATGGTCTGCGTTGTCTAGGCCGCGCAATTCGTCTTCCAGCTTTGCGCTGACAAACACAGCAGGGGCAGGGGCGACTAAATCTGATAGTTGTTTTTTCTTGGCGCTATCGGATAACTGGTCGTCGTCTAGATTGAACAAGTAGAGTATCGGTTTTGCCGTCATGAGCTGCAGGTCAGACAAATGTTCCTGGTAGGCTTCCAGCATTTCAGGGTTTTTCCATAATGGAATACCGCCATCGAACAATTCCTGTATCCGGTTCAACGTGTCGGCTGCCGGTTTGAGTTTTGGATCAGAGCGGGCTTCTTTGTTGACGCGCGGCAGGCGCTTTTCGACGGTTTGCATATCAGCTAATACTAGTTCAGTGACAATGACGTCAATGTCGTGCACTGGGTCTTTGGATGAATCACTGCGTAGCACATCTGGGTCATCGAACGCCCGCACGACTTGGCAGATGGCATTGCAGCTACGGATGTGGCTAAGGAATTGGTTGCCTAGACCCTCAC
>Ga0136555_1000736_pt1 | contig 12543 bp, 8 predicted proteins | sample AntRauTorckE5432_FD_104927 | JGI IMG/M metagenome (GOLD analysis project Ga0136555, IMG submission 104927) | Saline lake microbial communities from Rauer Islands, Antarctica - Metagenome Torckler E5 #432 | ecosystem: Environmental > Aquatic > Non-marine Saline and Alkaline > Saline | place...
CAAATGACCTTACTTTTTCAATTGGATTCAGGTGATAATTTGCCGCATAATTTTGGTGATATGGGCATCGGACATTTGACGCAAAGTCGGAGTAATGAGGAAGAATTGGGTTTTGGTTGGGCTTGTTATTAATTGGTTACTAGTCAGTGGTTAAACGGTTTTCCTATAAAAAAATGACAAATATATTTATTAATATTTTGCTTCGCAAAATGTCTTTTTTGACAGGATAAACAGGATAAACAGGATAAACAGGATAAACAGGATAAACAGGATTTTTGCAGAGCAAAAATCTAAATTTTATAGCTTTGCTATAAAATTATCCTGTTTATCCTGTCAAAAAACGTTTACGAAGTAAACATAAAATAGAATTCTGTCAATTCAACTTTTTATAGGAAGACCCTTTCAGTGGTTATTAGTTATTTTGTGGGTTGACTTTTATTTTGTCCTTTTAAGACAAGTTCTTGACTTGTAAAAGTAGTTTACTAAAAAAAAATATTAATTGTTTTAATTGGTAAACTTAATCCACAAAATGACGATTTTTAAATTAAAAAATAATTTTTGAAAATATTTCAAAAAAAAAAGATGATAAGAAAAGTAGATATAGCGATTTTACCGCATGAGTTGAATGATGAGGCGAAGGTTAGAATGGAGGCGATTCGCAAAACTGGATGGAAGGAAAGTGATGTGAAAGAAGTTCGGGTAATTCGGCGTTCCGTTGATGCTCGAAAACGACCTATTTTTCGATTGCAAGCGGAGGTTTATCAAAATGAGGTTTATACACCAGAAGCGGCAATTTTGGAAGGTTACAAATCGGTCGAAAAAGGTAAACGGGTGATTATTGTGGGTGCTGGGCCCGCCGGGTATTTTGCGGCTTTGCAGTTGATAGAACTCGGTTTGAAGCCGATTGTCTTGGATAGAGGAAAAGATGTACAGTTGCGCCGTCGAGATTTACGGTCGATTCAGCAGCTTGGCGAAGTGAATCCACATTCCAATTATTGCTTCGGTGAGGGCGGCGCTGGAACGTACTCTGACGGGAAATTATACACTCGTTCGCACAAACGTGGAAATATTCAAAAATCGTTGCAATTGTTGGTCGAACATGGTGCAAATACCGATATTATGATGGATGCACATCCGCATATCGGGTCTAATAAACTGCCAAAAATCGTGGCAAATATTCGGGCAACGATAGAAAAACATGGTGGCGAAGTGCACTTTGGTACGTTTGTGACAGATTTTATTGTTGATAATAATAAAATGACAGGGGTTGTTACCAATGAAAAAGAAGAATATTTGGGAGAAGCTGTTATTTTAGCAACTGGTCATTCGGCAAGGGATATTTTTTATTTATTAGATAAAAAAAATATAACAATTGAAGCGAAACCATTTGCACTTGGCATTCGCATCGAACATCCGCAGCCGTTGATTGATAAAATTCAGTACGGACAAGAACATCGGGAGGTAAATTTACCAGCTTCGAGTTATGGCATCGTTTGTCAGGTTAAGGATAGAGGTGTTTTTTCATTTTGTATGTGTCCAGGCGGTTTGGTCGTCCCTGCTTCGACTGCTCCAGGGGAGTTGGTCGTGAATGGTATGTCGCTCTCTCGTAGGGATTCGCCGTTCGCAAACTCAGGTCTGGTAACGGCTGTGGAATTGGAAGACATTCCGGAATTTCATAAGTACGGTGTTTTTGCATCGATGGAATTTCAAAAATCGGTTGAGCAAACGATGTTTCAATCAGGCGATGGTTCGCAAAAATCACCTGCTCAACGCATGACGGATTTCGTCGATGGTCGCCTATCGAAGAGTTTGAATAGTACGTCTTATATTCCGGGTTTACACTCGCAAAAAATGAATGAATTGTTACCATCTTTTATTGCCGAGCGGTTGCAAGAAGGGATGAAAAATTTTGGTCAAAAACTCAAGGGTTATTATACCGAAAACGCCAATATTATTGGTATAGAAAGCAGAACGAGTTCACCAATTCGGATTCCGAGAAATAAGGAAACCTTTATGCACGAAGATGTTTCGGGACTTTTTCCTTGTGGCGAAGGTGCTGGTTACGCTGGTGGTATTTTGTCGGCTGCAATGGACGGGCAGAATGTGGCGAAAGCGATTGGACGGTTTTTGGAATGATATTTTTTACGTAGTCTGCCTTATGGTTAGGATTATTAGGACGCTATTTTGCATTTTGCGGAATAGCGTTTTTTTTTTCAAAAAAAGCATAATTTAATGTTCTAATATTTCCAACATTTCCTCTAAAGACGCTTCCCAGTCTATTGTCATTTATCTTCAATTTTAAGATTATAAAAGACGATAAAAATACTCATTTATGATTATAATTTCAAAAAAGCTATTAAAATATAAACACAAAAAAGCCTTCGCCGCCATGGTCAATTTTCAAATTTAAAACCAAATCCCCTTCTTAACAAAATCCTAAAAACCTTAGACATACAAAAAATGGCAAAAAAACTGTTTAATTAGTGTGGAAAACAAAAGTAATTGAACTTTGGACAAAAAACTGTGTCCAAAGCACAAAATAAACAACTATGAAAAATACGCTTAAAGTAATTTTAATTTTATTAATCAGTAGTTCAAGTGTATTCGGACAGGATTATGTAACGAAAAAAACGGCTGACCCAGAAGCGTTACAACTGTACGCCAAAGCTCAAGAATCGGGTATGAAAGGTGAGAATAGAATGGCGATTGAAACTTACGAAAAAGCCTTAGAAATTGAACCGAATTTTATTGATGCTTATTTATACATTGCTGACGCTTATTACGCTTTAGAGGAATTTGAAACGTCTGAAATATGGTTTGAAAAAGTGATAAAAATCGACCCAACTTATGATACTCGAGTACTTTATGTGTTGGGTGCGTTGGAGTATCGAATGGATAAATATACGGAAGCTGCCGACCATTTTGAGTTCTTTTTGAAGCTGTCGCACAAGTCGCCGAGTTTGCTCAACAAAGCCCGTTCGATGATGGAAACCTCTCGTTTTGCAGCGGAAGCGGTTAAAAACCCGTTGCCTTTTGAGCCAAAAAATTTAGAGAATATTAATACGGAATTGCCCGAATATTTGCCTTGTTTTACGGCTGATGGTAATTATATGATTTACACTTCTCGCTACGGCGGGCAAGAGGATTTTTTCCAAAGTCAAAAAATTAATGGCGAATGGATAAAAGGGATTAATATAGGCGAACCAATTAATACGTTGGACAATGAAGGTGCGGAAACGATTTCGGCAGATGGACGATTTTTAGTTTATACGGTTTGTAATCGTCGGGAAGATTTTGGGGGTTGTGATTTGTATTTTTCAGAAATGAAAAATGGTGAATGGTCGATTCCTCAAAACATTGGACTGCCTGTAAATAGTACGGCTTGGGAATCTCAACCGTCGCTTTCGGCAGACGGTCGGACATTATATTTTGTATCGTCAAGAAATGGCGGAAGAGGGAAAAAAGACCTTTGGGTGACGTATAAAATGAAAAATGGAAGGTGGATGCAGCCTCGAAACTTAGGTGATGTAATCAATACTTCTGGCAATGAAAGCTCTCCGCACATTCACGCTGACGGGCAGACGCTTTATTTTAGTTCGGACGGACACGTTGGTATGGGAGAAGCTGACATGTTTATGACGACTCGACAAGCAGATGGAAGTTGGTCAAAGCCCAAAAATTTGGGTTATCCAATTAATACCAAAGCGGCTGAAAATAGTTTGGTTGTGAGTTTGGACGGTTCGATTGGCTATTTTGCGTCTGACCGTGAAGATTCAAAGGGGGCGACGGATATTTATAGTTTTGAAATGCCTCAAAGTATTCGCCCAAAACCAGTGACATATTTGAAAGCACAAGTGACCGATGCGGCAACGGGTTTTGATTTGCAGGCGGAAGTGGAGCTGGTGCAATTGTCCACGGGTTTGGTTTATACGGAAGCGATAACGACGGAAAGTGGTGAATTTTTAATCTGTTTGCCTTCGGGCGATGATTACGCTTTGAACGTTTCCCGCAAGGGTTATTTGTTTTATTCTGAAAATTTTGCGTTGAAAGAAGCGACTTCTTTTGCTGCTCCTTTTGAGGCAAATGTGAAATTGCAACCGATTGACGTTGCGATTGCAAATACAAATGAAAATGAAACGAAAACGGTGATTTTGAAAAATGTATTTTTTGAATCAGGAGTTGCGGATTTGAAATCAATTTCAAAATCGGAATTGGATAAATTGGTGATTTTATTAAATGAAAATCCAACGATGAAGATTCAAATTAATGGTCATACAGATAACGTTGGTAATCCTGAAACGAACCAAAATTTGTCCTTAAATCGGGCAACTTCGGTGATGAATTATGTAATTAAAAATGGTATCGAAGCGACTCGTTTGACGGCAAAAGGTTTTGGCGAAAGCCAGCCAATTGATACAAATGAAACTACGGAAGGACGGAAAAATAATCGCAGAACGGAGTTTTTGGTAAAGTAGCACCACTCTCCAGAGTGGTGTAAAATAAAAAAACCGAAACGTCTAAAAAAAATCGTTTCGGTTTTTTATTTTTTTTCAACACCACTCTGGAAAGTGGCGTTCCGTTATTTAAACCGAATCGCCTTCACTGGCGTAATTCTCGTCACCAAATACGATGGAATAATTAAGACAATAATATTAATAATCAATGTTCCGACATTCAACAAAACTACCGTCCAGGCATCTAACGAAACTGGTGCGACTTTCACATAATACGCTTCTTCCGAAAGGGTAATTATACCAAAATATTGTTGAATTAAGCATAAACCGATGCCGATAAGGTTTCCCCAAAACAAGCCTTTTCCTAAAATATAAGCCGAATAATACAGAAAAACCGACCGAACACTACCGTTATCGCCGCCCAAGGCTTTCAAAATTCCAATCATATTGGTTCGTTCCAAAATGATAATTAATAAAACGGTCGTCATATTAATAAAACAAACAATAATCATCAGGGCGATAATCACGGTTTCGTTGGTGTCTTGCAAATCTAACCAACCAAAAATCGTTGGGTAAACCTCTTTAATCGTGCTGGCGTAAACGTTTGTGGGGAGTTTGGTGTAATAAACGTCTGACCAAATCGGGTCTAAATCTTTAATATCGTCTAAAAAAACCTCGAAACCGCTGACCTCATTTTCTGACCAACCGTTGAGTTTTTGAATTTGACGAATATCGACAATTGCAAACTTTCTGTCGTACTCTTCCAAACCAGTTCGGTACAAACCGACGACCTCAAACTGTCGAATAATCTGTACCCGCTCCACAAAATTGACCAATAATTTATCGCCCAATTTCAATTTTAATCGTTGAGCCGTTTGCTCCGAAATGATAACTTTGTTGGACATCGTGGAATCTTCCCATGTCAGCGTATCACCTGCGATAAGGTATTTTTTCAAAAATTCCCAATCATAATCTTTACCAATTCCTTTCAGCACAATGCCTTCGAGTTGATCCCGAGTTTTGATCACCCCAGCTTTGTTCGCATAAATTTGAATGTGGCGAACACCGCCAATCGTTTCCTTCGTAACTCTATCGTCCAAACCCAAAAACCCATCGGGAACAGGGCGATTCAAAAACGTCCTTTGGTCGAAGTAGGTCACTTTTGAAATCGTATCCAAAGATGGATAAAATGTCTGATCAATTTCTAACGGCAGGGCTTCAAAAGAATTATTCGAGCTTAAATGTTCGATGTGAATATGTCCCCAAAAGCCAAAAATCTTTTCGCTTATCACTTGCTTAAACCCGGAAACCAAGCCCGTCGTGACAATCATCACGGCAACCGACATCGCTACCGCAGCAATTGCAATACGAATGATGTTGGTAGAAAAGGTCTTTCTACCACTAAACGCAACTTTTTTAGCAATGTAAAATGGAAAGTTCAAATTTTTTAAATTAGGAATTTTTTTAATTAAGAATCAAAAATCAGGAATTAGGCGTCTTGTAAAAACATTCCTAATTACACATTTCTGATTCCTAATCATCCTTATAAGGACAATGTCGGCAACCGTTATCACAGCAATAACCTCTTTTTTTTAGAAATTTTGCTGTAAAAACATAAAAGCCATTTTCGATGTAAAAATCTTTTTCTTCTTCTTCTTTCATGATAAAACGGATGCTTTGCTTGACGAAAGACGGACGTTCGTTTCTCGCTTGACGAAAGACGAAAAGACCGATAAACGAGAAATTCATCCTTCGTCTTTTCGATTTTTCGTCCTTCATCAAGCGAAGCGTCCGTCCTTCGTCTCTCGTTTAAATAGTTTCTGTTGGCATTTTTCTATCTACTTTTTTAATCATGCCTTGCAATACTTTGCCAGTTCCGCCGACTTCCACGAAGCTATCGACACCGTCCGAAATCATGTTCAACATCGTTTGCGTCCAACGCACGGGAGCAGTCAATTGAGCGATTAAATTCGCCTTGATGACTTCTGCATCGGTTGTTGGTTTGGCATCGACGTTTTGATAAATTGGACAATTTGGCGTTTTAAATTCGGTTGCTTCGATAGCTGCTTGCAACTCTTCCCGAGCAGGTTCCATCAAAGGCGAATGAAATGCACCGCCAACTGGCAAGACCACCGCACGTTTTGCACCAGCTGTTTTCAAGGCTTCACAGGCTTGATTAATCCCTTCAATCGAACCCGAAATCACCAACTGACCAGGGCAATTATAATTCGCAGGAACGACAATTTCGTCAATTTCTGCACAGATTTTTTCTACGACTTCATCGGCTAAACCCAAAATTGCAGCCATTGTACTTTCTTGAGCTTCACAGGCTTTTTGCATCGCCAAAGCACGTTGTGAAACCAGTTTTAAACCATCTTCAAAAGACATCGCACCAGCCGAAACCAACGCAGAAAATTCGCCCAGAGAATGACCAGCAACAACATCAGGTTGAAAGGATTCGCCCGCCATTTTTGCTTTTACAATCGAATGTAAAAAGATAGCCGGTTGCGTCACTTTCGTTTGTTTCAATTCTTCCGAACTTCCTTCAAACATCACATCAGTAATGCGGAAACCCAAAATATCATTGGCTTTATCCAACAATTCCTTTGCAATTTCAGAAGATTCATAAAGGTCTTTTCCCATACCCTCAAATTGAGCACCTTGACCTGGAAATACATAAGCTTTCATATAAAATTGGTTTACGGATGCTTCGCTTGACGAAGGACGAGCGACCGTTATTTAATTAAATTTAAAAATTCATTTCTTGTTTCGACTTTATGAAATTCGCCAGTGAAAGCGGAAGTAGTCGTTAAAGAACTTTGTTTTTGTACGCCTCGCATCATCATACAGGTATGTTGCGCCTCTATGACGACTGCCACACCTTGCGGAAGCAATGTGTCTTGAATACAATTCAAAATCTGATGCGTCAACCGTTCTTGAACCTGCAAACGCCTTGCAAAAGCATCAACAATTCTGGCAAATTTACTCAATCCAACGATTTGACCGTTTGGAATATAAGCAATATGAACTTTGCCAAAAAACGGCAAAATATGATGTTCGCAAAGCGAGTAAACCTCAATATCTTTGACAATCACCATTTCGCTATAATTTTCCGCAAACATAGCAGATTTCAATATTTCAGCAGGATTCAAGTCATAGCCATGCGTCAAAAATTGCATCGCTTTTGCAGCACGTTCAGGGGTTTTTAATAAACCTTCTCGTTGAGGATTTTCGCCTAAACCTGTGATAATTTCCGTATATTTTGCTGATAAATTTTCTGTCAATTCATTATCAAACAATTCTACTTTTTTGTAAGACATATTCGATATTTGTGATTCGGTATTCGGAACTTGATAGTGTTACGGATTAGATTATAATTCAAATCTGCTGATGCTTGTTCCAATCCTGACAGGTTTTAAAAACATGATAGGACTTTATCCATTACTAAAATATTCGAGATTCCACGTTAGCCGAATAACGAATACCAAGTACCGAATACCAATTTAAAATGCTTCTCCGTAATATTCGCAATAAATATTTTCGGTTTCCACCAATTTGATACAATGCAATTGACAACCGCTTTCGAGAATCGGAGTTTCCATTTGTTCCCAAATCAAAATCACCAAATTTTCAGTCGTAGGCTGCATACCTTTTGGCATGAAATCCACATCTAAATTCAAATTAGAATGGTCTAACTTATCTACAACAACAGTATCCGCTAACTTCTTTAAATCTTTGGCATCCATCACATAGCCCTTTACTGGATCAGGTTTTCCCTTCACCGTGATGAATAATTGATAATTGTGTCCGTGCCAATTTGGATTCGCACACTTACCAAAGATGTCAAGGTTTTTTTCACGAGACCAATCATCTACCCAAAGTTTGTGGGCAGCATTGAACGTCAATCGTCTTGTCAAATAAACCATTTATTAAATTCTTTTTGTTAAAAAAATACGAAAGGAATCAATGTGTAATTGACAATCAAAATTTGATCATCTTAACCCATTTTTTTATTCGCGCAGCTTCAAAAAATTTATACCTTTTGAAAATGAGTGCAAAAATACGAACTAAAAGTCATCTTTTTAAAATTGTCGATTAGTTAATTGACCGAATAGTTAATTAGTTAATTTATTTATTCCTCATCACTTAGTCATTAGTAATTCGTTAATTTGCAATTAAGAGAACAGGAAATAAATAAACTGCCCGCTATGACGAAGTTATTTGTTTTCTGTTTCCTAACTTAATAAATCAACCAATTTATAAAAATGCTTCAATTTATTTTCATCATTGGACTTTGGTCAATCCTAACTGGTACTTTTTACTGGTTAGGAAAGTCATCTATTGCCAATCTTTCTGAGCGAAAATTGATTGAAATTATCACGTCTCCGATTTTCAATAATACTTTTCGCAGAAAACACAATCATCGAATTTTACATTGGTCGGTTGTCGTTCTTTTCGTCATTGGCTCATTAGCGATTATTGCGGGAGCGTTGCCATTTACATTTATATTCAAACGCCTTCAAATTTGGTTATTCAATACCGCAAACGGTATTTTTATTCCACATAATTTTATTTTATTTTATGCTTCTTCTTTAGGAATTGGGATTGCTATTATTGTTTTAATTTTAATTTTTGTAATGAAAAAAGCACCGCCAATTCCGCTTGAAAAATGGAATGAATTCCCAAGTCTTGAAACGACTCTAAATCGAGTGAAAAGCATTCGGAATTTTGGTTTTGCGTTAAGCATAATTTTACAAATCGCATTTGTTTACGGAATGTATGATTATGTGATTATTGAGGATGATTACATTATTCGCAACCCTCCTGAACGGTTGAAAGAAAAAATAATTTTTTATAAAGAAGTCGAAAAAGTAAATGTGACGTATAAATACGGCAGAGAAAGAAGTAATCGGAACGACGTCGAGCAAGAGGTTTTAAATCCTAAATTTTGGATTTATACCGAAAATGATTCTTTCAATATTTGGTATCCTGTCTCTAAAATTTCTACGGGTATTTTCCAAAAAACAGCGACAAAATTTTATGAAAATAAAATAAAAATAGATATAAATTATCCGGGAATTAAGGAACAACATAAATGGAAAATAGATTATTCAAAAAAGAAATACAACCTCGTTATGGGGGTTTATAATTACGTCGATCGTCTGATAAAAGGTTTGGAAAAAAACTATCAATACGGCGAAACGGTCGAAATTGACGACATGAAAATTCGATTAGATTCGGCAGTTTTTAGCAATCGGCAAAACGCTCTTGAATTTGTAAAAGAAGAACCTTTGCTAATTTATTTTACCGTTACAAATGAAACGTTTGACACGAATTATTTTGGTATAATAAATACCTTAGAAGTTTTCGATAATCAAGGTAACGAATATCCCATGAACTTAATACTCGATAATCAAGTATCTGCTGTAATTCCCCCAAAAATAACGGTTTTGTTCATGCGCGGTTATGACGTTCCAAAAGATAAAAAAGGCTTGAAGGTCAAATTCACCCCAAGCCTTTTTCGAGAAAAATCTGCGATTTTTGAAATTAAGATAAATCCTAAAATTTCGGATTAGTACAGCAAATCAAAATTTTTTGATAGAAAAGATTGGCAGTTAGAAATACTCAAGAGTGTTAATTTTACCACCAAAATTAACTTAAAAATCTTTCGTGAAAACTTGAATTTCATAATCGTCAGGTTTTTCAAACATCGGACGTCGATTTTTTAGCGTAATTAATTCTATTTCCGTAATAATTTTATATTTCGTTTTAATAATATCGTCCAATTCCTTCAAAATCGTTTCAGAATTTTCGCCATACTCTCCACCGCCTGTAATATCTTCCAACAAATCCGTTTTCAACTGCTTAATTTCGGGTGTAAACAAATCACTTTTTGCCGCTAATTTATCCAGACGATTCAATAAAGCCTTGTGTTTGCCTTGTCCCAATAAGCTGTAACCGCCGTAATCCCACGTCTGCAAATAGTAAGATGCAAAATAATATTCGACATCACCGTCGTAATAATCCTTCAAAAGTTTAGTAAAATCGTTATCAATTTCTCCTTCCGTTGTTGCTGCTTTTTTGATTAAATCATCAATATTTGTAAAAATTTGATACATCGTACCTTCCGCCACCAAACTCAAAGTCATCGCAGGAATCGGGTCATCAATCCAAAATAAATCTGGATAATCCGAACCAAAATCTTCAATGTCAAAAAATTCGTTGAATTTTTCATTCATCACGTCACACAGTTTTTTATTATTTCGATACACCAGTGCGAAATCTCTATCCGTTTTTGCCGCCTTAAAACTTTTTTGATATTGCTCAATTTCAAAAACGATTTTAGTTCCCAAAAACTTAGTTAATCGTGTTGTAATCAATTGATTATACAAATCTATACCAACATTATTCGCATCAAATCTTACGGACGCACCATAAATCCAACCCTCAACACCTTTATCCGTTTTGATTTTCAGCCACGGATCATCGTATTGAATCCCTCGCAGTTTAATTTTATCCGTAAAATCACTAAAAACGCCCCTAAAAATGACCTTAGATTTTTTTGCTAACCGACCAATTTCCTTCCCTTTCAACCCTGCGGCATCTCGAAGTCGAACATTATCCAAAATAACTTCTAACTCAATCGGGTCTGAAAGTGCTTGCTGCTCAACGGTTTCGTCAATTTCCATTAATTGTTTGTCCGCTTGCTGCTGTTCGTTTTCCGTTCCTTCACAACTGAACAAAAGAAAAGATACGCATAGTAATGTTATTGTTTTTTTCATGTATAAAATGCTTTTGTAATTTAATCCACAATGTAAACCTATTGGAAATATTTACGAATTTTTAATTGTTTAAGATTAATTTTTTTTGATTGTAAAGGATTTTGGCGCACCAGTGCAATCTGTTATAATCAGGATGTTTCAATTGAACTTTTGAGCACAATTATCAAATTTTCAAGTGTTACTTTGTAGGCTTCTAAACTGACAAAAATTACGAATTACTAATTTTTTATCACAACTCAATGATAAAATTATATCTTTGCCCCTCAAAATTTTAATAATAAAAAAATAAGATAGGTAGTCGAATATAATTGTTGCGATAACGGTTCTGAGTATTCGGAAATACCCAAAAATCTCCAACTAAAAACTGCCAACTCCTAATAATTTATAATTCAAAACATGGCTTTAAAATGTGGAATTGTAGGTTTACCAAATGTGGGAAAATCTACTTTATTTAATGCACTTTCGAATGCGAAAGCGTTAGCAGCAAATTATCCTTTTGCAACAAAAGAACCAAACGTAGGAACGATTACTGTTCCAGATGAGCGGTTAAATAAATTACAAGAACTTGTTAATCCTCAGAAAGTTGTGCCTACAACAATCGAAATTGTGGATATTGCGGGGTTGATAAAAGGAGCGAGTAAAGGGGAAGGTTTAGGGAATCAATTCTTGGCGAATATTCGTGAAGTCGATGCGATTGTTCATGTTGTTCGTTGTTTCGATGATGACAATATTGTTCATGTTGACGGTAACGTAAATCCTGTTCGAGATAAAGATATTATTGATACAGAATTGCAATTCAAAGATTTGGAACTGTTAGAAAAACGATTGGATAAGCTCCGTCGTCAAGCCAAATCTATGGATAAGGACATTATCCGTCAAGCGGAAATTTGCGAAAAATTATATAAACATATCGAACAAGGAAACAATGCTCGTTCTTGCGAAATTGACGAAAACGACCAAAAATTTGTCAATGAAATGTTTTTATTGACTGCAAAACCAGTGATGTATGTTTGTAATGTCGATGAAGATTCTGTCGTAGATGGAAATGCACACACTGTTAAATTTATGGAATTGGTTGCGAATGAAAATGCACAAGTTTTATTGATTTCAGCAGCGATTGAAGCAGATATTGCAGAGTTAGAATCTTACGAAGAACGCATGGAATTTTTGGCTGATTTAGGCTTGAAAGAAGCTGGTGTCAATCAAATTATTAGTGCTTGTTACAGCTTATTGAACCTGATTACTTATTTCACGGCAGGGGTGAAAGAGGTTCGTGCTTGGACAATCGAAATCGGTACAAAAGCACC
>Ga0136555_1000738_pt1 | contig 12524 bp, 14 predicted proteins | sample AntRauTorckE5432_FD_104927 | JGI IMG/M metagenome (GOLD analysis project Ga0136555, IMG submission 104927) | Saline lake microbial communities from Rauer Islands, Antarctica - Metagenome Torckler E5 #432 | ecosystem: Environmental > Aquatic > Non-marine Saline and Alkaline > Saline | place...
CAAATATTGCAGAAGGTTGGAGTAGAGGAAAAGGTAAAGATTATGCCAGATTTCTTTCAATTTCTTTGGGATCTGCAAATGAATTAGAGACCCAGATCTTGATTTCAGAAAATCTAGGATATGTAAATAAAGATTTCAGTAAAGATATCCTGGAAAATATAATTGAAATTAAAAAATTATTATTAAGCTACATAAGACAAACAAAAAGACAGTAGCGTCATGTGGAACCACTGTCTTTTCTCTATTCACTATTCACTAACCTACACCCCAATAATCACAGGAATAACCAATGGTTGCTTTCCAGTTTCTTGGAATAATAGTTTAGTCAGATCATCCGCCAAAACTTTTTTGATCTTATCAAAATCGACAGGCCCTGTATTTTTCGCAACATGATTTTCAATAATTCTCTTTGTGGTGAATCTGGCTTCACGTAACAATTCTTGAGACTCACGCAAATAAACAAATCCACGAGAAATAATATCTGGAGATTTTTTAAGCTTACCAGTTTTCACATTCAGACTGGCAACAACAACAAAGATTCCAGATTCTTGTAATAGATTACGATCATCCATCACAACGTCCTGGATATCTCCAACAGACAATCCATCAACTGTAACTGGGGAATTTGGCGCTTTCATTTCAAGCTTAACAATTTTTGTTCCTCCTTCTTGGATTTCAACAATTGATCCGTTATCAGGAATGATTATATGATCTGCTGGAACATCAAGAGTTTGTGCCATTTCTCCATGTTGTTTCAACATAAAGTGATTACCATGAACTGGCATAAAGAATTTGTAAGGAATTTGTTGATGAATCCATTTCAATTCGTCGCGGTTTCCGTGACCTGATGCGTGAACATCAGAATCTAGATAAGTAATAACTTTTCCATCTGAACGGTAAAGTTTATCTTTCAATTTCACAACAGAGTTGTGGTTTGTTGGAATAATAGAAGATGAAAGCAGAATTGTATCTGTGCTTTTCAAAGTTACATGTTTGTGAGAACCGTTTGCCATACGCATCAAAGCGGCAAATTCTTCACCCTGAGCGCCTGTTACAAGCATCACAACTCGATCTGGTGGAGTTGTTTCTAATTCAGAAAGTTGAATAATGTTATCTGTTTTAACTAGATCAAGATGCTTAACAATTTCTAGGTTTGATTTCATACTTCTTCCTTCAACAACGACTTTCTTTCCATATTTATCAGCCATTTCAATAATTGCCAAAATTCTTTCTACTTGGGATGCAAAAGTTCCAATAATTAAACGTCCGTCAGTTTCTTTGATAATTTTTTCAATATTTTTTACAACAACGTTTTCTGAAATAGAGAATCCAGGTTTTTCAATCGAAGTTGAATCCATAGTTAAAAGAAGAATATTTCTATCTTTGAATCTTTGGTATTGCTTTACTTCTTCTTCTGTTGGAACTCCATCAACATTATCAACACGAACATCTTCTACGATAACTAGATCTCCATATTGAGTGTTAACGATAATTCCCATTGAGTCTGGAATTGTATGAGAAATAGGGAAGGTTTCAACTTTGATTTTTCCAGCAGTAATAACTTCGTCACCCTCGATAATTTTCATGTCAGGTTTTTTTAGATGAGGAAAATCTTCCATCTTTTTCAAAATCATTAAAGCTCCGAATTGACGAGAATAAATTGGTGGATTGTTCAACTTGTCTAATACAAAAGGAACTGCACCAATGTGATCAAGGTGACCATGAGTAATGAAAATTCCGCGAACTTTGTCTTTTCTGTCCTCTAGATATTTTGTGTTTGGAATCAGGTAGTCAATCCCAGGAGTAACAGTTTCGTCCTTGAATTGAAGTCCCGCATCAACAATGATGATGTCCTCACCAATTTCAATAGCCAGCATGTTTTTTCCAACTTCTTCAACTCCTCCAATTGGAATCACACGAATATTTCCCTCTCCTAAAGGTGGAATAGGTAATTGAATTACTTGTTTTGGACGAGGTTTACGCATGTTATTTCTGAAAGGTATTTTTGCCCGACTGTTGGATTTTTTAAGAGATGGTTTTTTTGCAGCAAAAGTCTTAGTACCTGTAGATGTCTTAGGTCTTGCGATTGTTGACGCTACAGGTTTTGCAGTCGTTAGAGTAGGTTTTTTATCTAGAGATCTTTGTTGAAGACTTACTCTAAAATTAGGAGTACTAGCAGCTTTTGAAACTGGTACTTTTTTGTCCGTATTGTTTTGTTCTTTTTTGTTAAACATATTTTTTATCGTTAATTATTAATTAAATTATTATTTGTAAAAATTTTCCAAACCTTATCGGTATCTATAAACCACTCATGAACGTTTATAAATCTGCCACTCGAAGAAAGGATGTCTCTTATTTCTAAGCCCTTAACTTTTTCTGGAACTATATAGATAAATTGTGGTGAGTATAAAAATACTGCAGGAATATCATTTTGAATTTCTTTTTCAAAATTTATAAATAATTCTTTCCTAGTTTCCGAATCATTTTCTGATAGTAAATTTTCCAGAATTTCATCTGTAGTGATATTTACGTAACTTGTTATGTTAAGTCCCGGATCGTTTCTTTGTGACGAGTGCCAAAATGAATAGAAATCAGATTCTTCGTTTATAACCATTCCAAATAAAAGAGATTCAAAATTACGAGGACGAATAACATTTTGATTCAGGTCTGCAACTTCGAATATTTGTAATTCTACAATCGCACCTAATTCTTGCCATGATTTTATTACTTCTTCGGCAACCTTTATTAATTCAGGAACTTTGCTTGTTGAAATTGAAAAAGAAAGAATTTCCATCGAGTCATCTGTTTCTTTTATATAAATCCCGTCAGAATTCTTTTTCCAACCAGCGTCTTCTAGAATACCTTTTGCCTCGATAATTTTATTAGGACCTTCTACATTTTCAGTTTGAGAAAGTTTTTCAAAAGTCACTAAGTGTTCTGGAATTGGTCCATCAACAACATCCCCAAAACCAAATAGAACTTCGTCAATAATTGTTTGCTTAGGAACTGCGGCGTTTAATGCTTGTCTGACTTCTTTGTTTGCTAGGACAGGAGATTCGTTTTGATTAAAGAATACTCCAAAAATTCTAGGAAGAGGTAGTTTGATTGTAAAAGCATTTCTGTTTTCTAGTTCGGAAACAATTTCAGGACTAACGCTATTTACGGAATTGATTTCTTTATTTTCATACATCTCAACCAACTCGTCTTGGTTTTTTGAAAATTTGAATACTATTTCTTTTATGAATGGGCGACCAAGACTATAATCTTTGAAAGAAACAAGGTTATAGCTTTGCGGGATATCGATAGTATCTCTTTTAATAGATTTGATTTCATAAGGACCAGATCCAATAGGTTCTGTGTTATATCGACTGAGACTGAATTCATTAGATGAAATTTCTTTCCATAGATGACTTGGTAAAATTCCTAGCGTTACATTTTCTAGGAAATTATTTCTGGGTGATTCAAGTCTGAAAATTACTTTCTTGTCATTTACTTTTTCTACAACAACTCCATCCCACTTGGATCTTTGTATTGAACGAACTATTGGGTCTTGGGCTTTTATGATTGTAAAAATCACGTCGTCCGAGGTTACAGGCTCTCCGTCATGAAATTCTGCAGACTCTTTAATATTAAAAGTATATTCCAATTTATCTTCTGAGACTTCAAAATTGTCAGCAAGGTCTGTGATGAAATCTCCAGTTACAGTTTCTTTGACTAACCCAGAATAAATTAGGGAAGCCAGATCTTTATCTGTATCTGAAAGTGCAATCAAAGGATTAATGAATCTGGGTGTTCCAATCACTCCTTCTGTTAATTTTCCGCCTGAAACTGGAATTTCGGTTATGTATTTTTGATTGATTGAAATTAAAATTCCAAAAATTGATCCAACAAAAACAAGAAAGAATAACCAGAAAATTATTTTTTCAGTTAATGAAAAAGAAAATATAGTAGCTTTTATTTTTTTAAGAATCGAATTTTCTTTGAAGAAGTTCGAAAAATCTATTGTGTTCACGAAAATTTATTATCTTCCGTCTAATACTATGTTGTTGCAAATACTATAAGAGAAACAATCGCAAAAAGAATTGCAATTACAGCTGTTCCATTGAATAGCCATTTTTCTGCTCCTCGTCTTGTGTGGTATCCAGAATCAATACTATCTGAACCTCCAAAAGCTCCACCAAGGCCTGCGGCACTTGATTGAAGTAGTATTCCGGCAACTAACATAACGGAAAGGATTATTTGAATTATAGGCAAAATAGTGGCCATAAATTAATAAGATTATAGTATCAGAGTGGAAAAATAAGTCAAAGAGTTTGTGGTTTATAAAATAAAAAAAGTGAGTAATTGATTACTCACTTTTAGATTAATATAAATATTAACATACAGGATAATCCTGCTATCAAACAAGATAAACGAACTTTTTGTGCAATTGGCACAAAATCTAGGCATTCGTTTATATTCTTTATTATAGAATCTTTGTCTGAACCTTTTTTTGAGAATGTCTGCATGTAGAACATGACAAGTATTTCTACAATTATAGATGTAAAGAATATGAGAATTGATATAAGCCATAAAAAACCTATTATTTCCATAATGTCCTTTGGTTAAGTTTCTAATTTCACATTAACTCTTGATACTTGTAAAGTCAAATAAAAAACCCTCTTAAATTAAAAGAGAGATTCTAATACCTTTAACCAGTTCAATAAAGATCTGAAAAGTATGGTTATTAAGATAAGAGCGATAATCAGTAGTCCTAAAAAAGCCATAAATTTATTCTCTCGAATATTTCGTCTACATGCCTCAGGTAAATAGGGATAATTCAAATAAGTCGCTGTTGAACTTTTTTGATTATTAATTATCCATAAAATTATATAAATAGGTACTAAAAATAAACTTATCCAAAACATATTCCACCAATAAAGTTCTAATAATTCAATTGTCATAAAAAGCCTTTCAGTTTCAGATACTAAACTTATTTAAATATAAAGTAATCAAAAGACTTGCATAAAGCTTTAAAATGTTGATAATGCAGGTATATGAACAACATTATAGAAAAAATCAAAGAAAATAAGATAACAACAGGAGTTGTGTCAGGGCTTATTTTATTAGTAATCATTTTAGCCTCTCTTTTCTTTACAGGGGTTATTAATGCAGAAAAGTTAAGTTTCTGGAATTCTTTTAAAGAATCTCAGACTGCGAACGTTATTGATGTAACAAATACAGAAGAAAAATCAGATGAAGTTATGGAATCAGAATCTGTGATGGAAAAAGCAGACCCTTCAATTGTAATGATTGATGGATACAGATATTTCTCTAAGGTAAAAGTTCCAGTGCTTTCCAGTGGAGATATTTTTGATTACAAAGGAAAGAAAGTTGCTTGTGGAGATGAAATGGCTTGGGCGACTGTAGACATTACACCAACCAGAGCTCCTTTGAACGGTGCATTGAATTATTTGTTTGATACTGCTTCGGATTCAGTTTTTGTTCCAGGAAACTTTTTCTCGACACAAGACACTTTGACTTTTGAAAAAGCTACAATTGAAAATGCTGTTGCAAAAATTTATGTTAATGGAGAATTCACAGTAGAAGAAGATTGTGATATTTCAAGACAGTTTACTCAATTAGAAGAAGTTGCTTTGCAATTCGAATCAGTTAATGCAGTTCAAATTTATTTGAATGGGAAGTTGGTTAGATAGCAAGAAGTGGTGAGTAGATAGTGTATAGAAAAAACTCTCCAAATTGTTGGGGAGTTTTTTACTTTTTAATTTCGTTGTATAATAAATTCAATTAAAAATTAATTTTATTATCATGATCGCAATTTATATTTTAATAGCTGTAGTCGTTGTATTAGCTATTTGGGTTATTGGAATTTATAACGGATTTATTAAACTTCGCACTCGTTCAGAAGAGGCTTGGTCAGATATCGATGTTCAAATGAAACGTCGTTATGATTTGATTCCAAACCTGATCGAAACTGTAAAAGGATACGCTTCACATGAAAGTGAAACTTTCCAAAAAGTAACAGAAGCCAGAACTGCCGCCATGAATGCAGGAAATGTTCACGATCAAGCACAAGCAGAAGATATGCTGACTGGAGCTTTGAAATCTCTATTTGCTGTTTCTGAAAATTACCCAGATTTGAAGGCCAATGAAAATTTCTTGGAACTTCAAAGAGAGCTAACAGATACTGAAAATAAAATTCAAGCATCACGTCGTTTCTATAACACAAATGTTCGCGATTTGAATATTAAAATTGAATCTGTACCAAGTAATATTGTTGCGGGAATGTTTAATTTTTCAAAGAAAGAATTTTTCGAACTTGATGAAAATGAATCCGCAGCGAAAGATCCTGTTAAAGTTAATTTCTAAGGATGAATTTTGAACAACTAGATTTATTAGAACCTGAAAAAGATAAAGAAGATATCGGTAACGTTCTTTCTCCTGAAAATACTAGAAATAGAATAGCCACTCAAATGGTTACTGGTTCTATTCTCGAATATGAAAAAGGAGAAAAAACATATAAAGAAGCAAAAGAAAATATTGAAATAGTGGAAAAAAGTTTATCTACAGAAGAGTTTGAAAAAGCTTTGGATAGATTAAACAAAATTGCTATGGATAGAGAAAATTTTTAAATTAATATGACAAGCAATCTATATAAACATCAATCAGAAAATGTCTGGAAGACTTGGGGTCTGATGACTTTCTTTTTGGTTTTGGTAATCCTTTTGGGATGGTTTGCTGGATTTTATTTTGATAACCCTTTGATTTTATTTTTCGCAGTATTTTTCAGTATTGGAATGAATATTTTCAGTTACTGGTATTCAGATAAAATAGTTTTGAAAATGACCGGGGCAAAACCCGTAACTCGTGATCAGTATTTTGATTTGTGGAATGCTGTGGAAAATCTTTCTATTACCGCAGGACTTCCTATGCCAAAAGTTTATGTAATTGATGATTCTGTTCCGAATGCTTTTGCAACAGGACGAGACAAAGATCATTCCGCTGTTGCTGTAACTTCTGGTTTGTTAGAAATTTTAGACAAGAATGAGCTAGAAGGAGTAATTGCTCATGAACTGGCTCATATTGGAAACAGAGATATTTTGTTACAGACAGTCGTAGTTGTTTTGGTTGGATTTGTGACTTTGCTATCCGATTTCTTTTTAAGAGCAACAATTTTTGGAGGAAATAGTGACAATAAAGGTGGAGGACAGTTACAAGTGGCACTTTTGATAATAGGAGTTATTTTGATGATTTTATCGCCGTTTGTTGCTACAGCAATTCAATTAGCCATTTCCAGAAAAAGAGAATTTATGGCTGATGCCACAGGCGCGTTACTGACTAGGTATCCAGAAGGCCTCGCTAGTGCACTAGAAAAAATTTCAGGATTCTCTGGAAAGAAAGGAAAGATGAAAAAGGCAAATCACGCAACAGCTCATATGTTTTTCTCTAGTCCATTTGGGGAGCATGGAAAAAAGAAAAGAGGTTTTCTAAATAAGCTTTTCTCAACTCATCCACCAACAGATGAAAGAATTGCTAATTTGAGAGGAATAAAAATAAAGGATAATGTGTAGTTTTAATAGTAAAATTATTGATTTAAGGGATCTATCTTACTTTGATTTTTTTGAACATTTAAAAAAGGAAATACAATCAAAGGGTGCTCTATTGCATGGGTCGCCTAAGGTGGTAGATTCTCTTATTCCAAAGAAAGCAAATGATGAAAAGAGAGAAGAAGGAAGAAAAATAGCGGTATACGGAACAGAAAAGCCGCATATATCAATTTTTCATGCAATATTGAATCTAGATTATTTGATTAGTAATCTTTCAAGTATAAAATCTGGGTATGGAATGGATGGCGGTAATGTTTTTCGTTTTAAATTATCAAAAAATATTTATGATTTAGTTTTAGCTGGAGATTCTGATGTTTTCCAAGATGGTTATATTTACATACTTGATAAAAGCACATTCGTTAAGTCAAAAGATAGTGGAGGAGAATATTATTCATTTAGTTCCCCTAAAATTTTGAAAGTAATATTGTTCTCTAAAAATATAGCCAAGGAAATGTTTGTTCTGGATGGAGATGACAAGAATTTAATTTCATATTAATTAAGCTATAATAAAATAAATGTCTGACACTAAAAAAACAAATGAAGATTGGAAAAAAGAATTACCCGCAGATGTTTATAGTGTAACCAGAGAATCAGGAACAGAAGCTCCATTTACTGGAAAATTTTATAAACATGATGAACAGGGAAATTACGTCTGCTCTAATTGTGGAGTGGAACTTTTTTCATCCGATTCTAAATTTGATTCAGGAAGTGGTTGGCCAAGTTTCGATAAAGTAAAAAATTCTGAAAGTGTAAATTTAATTTCAGATAATTCTCATGGAATGCAACGAACAGAAGTTACTTGTAAAAATTGTGATGCACACCTGGGACATGTTTTTGAAGATGGTCCAATTGATCCTTCTCGTGAAACCACAGGACAAAGATTTTGCATAAATTCCTTGTCATTAGATTTTAAAAAAGACTCTGAAATAAATACAAAATAATTATGGATTTTTCACCTCAAAAAAATGTTGGAAATAGGATAGCGATTGTCTCTGCAAAGACGATGTTGTGGTATGTATTATTTGTAGTTCTCCTTTTTGGAGTTCCAGTTTTTGATAATTTAAAAAGTGCCGAAATTCCTGATGTCTTTAAAAATAAAAGACACTTGTTTGCTGGCGAAACTCCAGTCTTTATAGAAATTGCTGATGATCAAGATGAGAGAATTAAGGGATTGAGTGGAAGATCGGAATTGAAGTATGGTGAAGGAATGCTTTTTATTTTTGATAATGAAAAATATCACGGAATTTGGATGAAAGATATGAATTTTGCTATCGATATAATTTGGTTGGATGAAAATTTACAAGTCGTATCAATAAAAGAGAACGCAACACCTGAAAGTTATCCTGAAAGTTTTAAGCCTGAGAGAAAAGCTTTGTATGTTTTGGAAGTTCCATCAGGTTTTGTGAAAAAAGAAGGAATAAAGATTAATGACCAAATAACCCTGTTTTAATTTTAATTTTGTTTCTATATTCTAAAAAAGTTCTAAACTTTTTCTAAAATAACCCTAAAAAACAAAGTTGATACCAGACACTTCTTTACATCTTTTTATTTCTATTTCCTTTAGCTGAATTTTGGGGTTATCCACAGGAGATTTTGCTTTCAAAGAGATAGAATAAGTAAACAATTACTAAATAAGTTATTACAATTATGGCACCAAAAAAAAATGCATCTAAAAAAAACAAAGTAACAAAAGCTTCTGCAAAAAAAGTTACTAAAAAGAAAGTATCAAAATTAAAATCAGTTAAAAGTTCTAAACTGGTTAAAGAAATCAGAAAAAGAAATGGTGAAATGGTTCCTTTTGATTTGGAAAAAGTTGAAAGTGCTATTTTCAAAGCTCTTGTTTCTACAGGAGAGGGGTTTGAAGAAGATGCAAAGATGGTTTCAGGTGCCGTATTCTCTGAAATTGCAAAAATCGGAAAAACTTTCAAAGATTTTGTAGCAACAGTTGAAGGAATTCAAGATATGGTAGAACAACAACTTATTTTAAATAAATATCCTAAAACAGCGAAGCATTACATTTTGTATCGTGAAGAACGTGCGAAAATTCGTGCCCAAAGAACTGTAGAAATTCCAGAAAAAGTTAGAAAACTTTCATCAGACAGTAAAAAATATTTCAGAAATCCTCTTGCTGAATTTGTTTACTACAGAACTTATGCTCGCTGGATAGAAACAGAGAGTCGTCGCGAAACTTGGATTGAAACAATCGATCGTTACATTTCTTTTATGAAAGAAAATCTTGGAAAGAAAATTTCAGAGGCAGAATACGATGAAATTCGCCAAGGAATGTTAGAACAAAAATCTATGCCATCAATGCGTTTGATGCAGTTCGCTGGAGATGCTGCAAGAAAAACAAATGTGTGCGCGTATAACTGTTCGTTCATTGCTCCAAGTAAATTGACAGACTTTGCAGAAATTATGTACGTATCAATGTGTGGAACTGGAGTTGGATTTTCTGCAGAAAGTTTTAATGTTCAAAAATTCCCACAAATTCAAAAACAAACAGGTAAAAAAAATGCAACACATGTTGTCGCTGATTCAAAAGAAGGTTGGTGTGATTCTTTGACTGCAGGAGTTACTGCTTGGTTTTCAGGGGATGATATTGATTTTGATTATTCACAAGTTCGTCCAGAAGGGGCTCGTCTAAAAATTATGGGAGGAAAAGCCTCAGGGCCAGCGCCACTGAAAGAGTTGCATGATTTTGTCCGTGGAAAAGTTCTGTCTAGACAAGGACGCCGCCTTTCTAATTTAGACGTTCATGATGTTTGTTGTATGATTGGAAGAATTGTTGTTGTTGGAGGAGTTCGCAGAAGCGCTATGATTTCATTGTCTGATTTGGATGATCGTGAAATGAGGGATGCAAAAAAAGGAGAATTCTGGAACAAAGCACCACAAAGATCAATGGCAAATAACAGTGCAGTTTATAGTGTAAAACCAAATACATTGGAATTTATGGAAGAATGGGCAGCTCTTGTTAAATCTCAATCTGGAGAAAGAGGAATTTTCAATCGTGCAGAATTAAAAAATCAATTACCAGAACGTCGTATTGAAAAAATTGGAGAAGACACTCATTGGGGAACTAACCCTTGTGGAGAAATTATTCTTCAATCAAAACAATTCTGTAACCTATCAGAGGTTGTGTGTCGCGCAGAAGATACAGAAGAATCTCTATTGAAAAAGATTAGACTTGCAACAATCATTGGAACTTACCAAGCATCACTTACAAAATTCCCATACCTTTCAAAAGAATGGGGAGATAATTGTCGAAATGAGGCGCTTCTAGGAGTTTCTCTAACTGGTCAATGGGATTGTCCTGTTGTTCGTGATGAAAAAGTTTTGAATAAGTTAAAGAAAGAAACTATTAAAATTAACAAACAATACGCAAAGAAATTTGGGATCAATCCTTCTACATGTATTACAACTACAAAACCCTCAGGAACAGTTTCTCAAGTAGTTGATTCATCTTCAGGAATGCACCCTCGTCATGCGGAATATTATATTCGTAGAATTAGAATCGCAAAAACAGATGCACTCTTCCAAATGTTGAAAGATCAAGCGGTCCCATATCATCCAGAAGTAGGTTCAACAGAAGATACAGCATCAACATTCGTAATTGATTTCCCAGTTGCTGCACCCAAGAATGCAATCACAAAGGATTCAGTTTCTGCTCTTGATCAATTGACTCACTGGAAATTGGTAAAAGAAAATTATACAGAACACAATCCTTCAGTAACAGTTTCAGTTGGAGACGACGAATGGTTGAAGGTAGGAAATTGGATTTATGAAAACTGGGATATTGTAGGAGGACTTTCATTCCTACCCAGGTCAGAATTTGTTTATCAATTGGCACCATATGAAGAAATTACTAAAGATCAATACGAAGAAATGTTGAAACGTGTTGAAAATATAGATTTCTCAAAAATTCTGGCATATGAAAAGCAAGACGAAACAGATGTTAAAGGGGAATTGGCTTGTGCATCAGGAGTTTGTGAAATAGATGACATTATTCCTGACTCAGCAAAATAAGGAAAATCTTAGTGTCAGATCCTGAAACGTGTGCCGGAAATTATCAGGTATAAATTCAGGACGACAAAAAATAAAAAAGCGCTCCGTTTGGGGCGCTTTTGACTTTTAAAGTTCAAGAAATTTTTCAACTTCTGAGATACTGGTAATTTTTTGGAAAGATAAGAATTTTTTGAATTTGTTATCTTCCCATTGAATACCTCGGATAGTTATTAATACCCCGTTTTCTTTTTCATGTAGATTAGCTATTTCTATATAAATATCTTCAAGAAACCCTTTCAAGGCTTTTCTTTTTTGATCTTTTTCTTTTAATGTTGTTTTAAATTCAAAATCAAGAAAATTATACTCTTCCTCAAATTCAAATTTCCATTCAGGATTTTTATCAAAAGAAATTTCTTGCTTCCTAATTATTAATCGAAGCTTCAAAATATCTTTTGCTAAGAATTCAGGAATTGCCTCCAAATAAATTTGGAATCCATATTCTGATTTAAATTTACCTCTAGGTAAAACACGTAGGGGTGCTTTTACGCCAGACTTTTCTTTAGTATTTCCCCATATTAAATGTTCCATTTTTTGTCCTTTGTTGATGTTCTATTTCTTACATTAACCAAAATAATATCTTTGTCAAACTAGTCTTTTTGTGGTATTATATTTTCCGGGTATACGAAACAATTACTGTTATTTTATAACAGAGGAAAGTCCGAACACGTACCAATTTTAACTACCGTAGGTAGTTGTAAAATTGAGTAGCCGCCAAAATGTAATGGAGGCGGATATGATTTAAAACTCCTTGCGGTAGTTAAAATTGGTAAAATGGTAGCGGGTAATTCCCGTCCACAGTAATGTGTGAGGTGCGAGCAGAGACGTCTTTTCCTGAAAAGGATAGATATCCAGATG
>Ga0136555_1000740_pt1 | contig 12511 bp, 12 predicted proteins | sample AntRauTorckE5432_FD_104927 | JGI IMG/M metagenome (GOLD analysis project Ga0136555, IMG submission 104927) | Saline lake microbial communities from Rauer Islands, Antarctica - Metagenome Torckler E5 #432 | ecosystem: Environmental > Aquatic > Non-marine Saline and Alkaline > Saline | place...
AATATCATCAAGAAATTCCTTCCTGGTGTGCATTCTTCTATCTTGGTCGGGAAGCTTAAGAGTGTAGCCGGCAGCTCTCCCTCTTGAGATGACCGAGATCTTCTGCACCGGATCAGCGTAAGGCAAGACCGAGGCTACCAAGGCGTGACCGACCTCGTGATAAGCGGTAACTAATTTTTCGTATTTAGAAAGCACATGGCTCTTTCTCTCTGGACCAAGCATCACCTTTTCGATTGAACGAATTAGATCAAACTGACCAACCTTCTTGCGCTTCTCTCTGGCTGCTAGAATAGCGGCTTCATTCATTAGTGAATAAAGATCCGCACCAGAAAATCCAGGTGTTCTTTGGGCGATTATTGCTAGATTCACATCTTCTTGGAGGGGCTTTTTGCGGGCATGTACCTTGAGAATTTCCTCGCGGTCTCCTCGGTCTGGCAAGTCGATCGTGACCCGTCGGTCAAAGCGTCCTGGTCGAAGCAGAGCTGGGTCAAGCACATCAGGTCGGTTAGTAGCAGCCATCACAATTACCTTGGCATTTGGTTCAAAACCGTCCATTTCTACTAGAATCTGGTTTAAGGTCTGTTCTCTTTCGTCATTTCCACCACCTACTCCTGTCCCTCTCACCCGACCAACAGCATCAATCTCGTCTACGAAAATAATCGCTGGTGCTGACTTCTTAGCGATCGCAAAAAGGTCACGGACTCGAGAAGCACCAACTCCGACAAACATCTCCACAAATTCTGACCCCGAGATACTGAAGAATGGCACTCCAGCTTCTCCCGCTACTGCCCTAGCCAACAGAGTCTTACCGGTTCCCGGTGAACCCATCATCATCACCCCCTTAGGAATCTCAGCTCCGATATCAAGGAACTTCTTAGGATTTTTTAAGAAATCGACGATCTCTTCTAGTTCTTGTTTAGCTTCCTTCGCACCAGCTACATCCTTGAAGGTGACTTTTTGATTGGTATCATTAGGATCAATCATTCGAGCCTTGGAATTACCGAAGTTGAGGGCTTGCATACCTGCCCCTTTCACACTACGGGTGAAGAACCAGATAATTACCCCCAATAAAATCAACGGGAAAAGAAATGGTGCAAATTGTCCAAACCAATAAGAGAATCCGGTCTCACGTTGAACGTCGATATTTACCTTTGACAGTTCTTCCGCACTGACCCCTAGATTTGCAAGCGACTCAGAGATGGAGGCGTCTACTTCTCTTTTCGCTTCGCCTGGTATTCTGTCTTCTTCCACGTAGTCAATTTCTAGCATCGCTCCTCGGACGACAATCGACTCTACTTCTCCAGCTTTCACCTGATTTACTACATCAGTAATGGTCAACTGTTCTGGCTCCACTTTATTTTCTGTTACGTATGAGAAAATCGCGGTAAACAAAACCAGAAGCAACAGTGTGCTTAACATGTTGTTCCAGAAATTTCCCGGGCCTACCGGCAGCTTCTTACCTGTCCCTGGCATTTTAAGGCTATTTTTCAGGTCTGTTTTCTTAGGAATGGGTTTAAGTTGCTTGTTTTTCTCCTTTTTTTCCTGATCAGATGTTTGATTTTGCTCTGATTCCAGAGATTTTTCGTCTTTTAACTCCTGATTTTTATCAGTAGGTTCAGAATTATTCATATGGGGGTATTATACAGAAAAAGGGCCAAAAGGCTACGTTTTCGAAGGACTATCACCTTCTAGCAGGGCTTTCCACCACAGGCGTGATTTTTCGATTACTGACTTAGCTATTTCCTTGTTTCTTTCTGTACTGCGAATTGAGTGGTCCCCCCAAACTAAAGCACAAGGTATGTTGTGATGCTTATGCAGATACTCGACAGCTTTCATCCGCTCTCTTCTTCTTTCGTGAGCAGCAAACCGCAGTGGCTTTGGCATTCGATGCCGAAAGATAGTGTGGTTGAAAAATCTTTCCAGTCTAGGGAGAGTAGTAGCTGTCTTATCTTGGTTGGTGATAAATAAAATGTGAGTAGCCTCTATCTCTTTAATAGCTTTCATTAGAGAGTGGGGTCTGGTGAATCCACCATCGACATATCTCATGTCATTAAATTTAACTTTGTCCGATGATACATTAGGCATTAAAATTGAGGCCTGAATGGCCGTCAATAACTCCTCTTCGTCTCTGGGTCTAAGCAACTCTGGGCTACCAGTCTCAAAGTCCGCTACAGCGATATAGAGATCAATACCAGAAGAAAAAACCTTATCGGCATTGATTCCCTTTCCGGTTACCCCTCTTAAGACAGCCGATAAGAAGAAAGTATCGACCTGATTCCATATTCGCCACGGATTAATAAACTTTCTTGAGCAACATTCTTCCCACACCAGACTAGCCCCCACCGAAGTTTCTCCCGAGAGAAAATATGCCGCCGAGGGTGCTCCAGAAGAAACCCCGACTACGCTGGTAAAAATTTTGTTGTACCCTAGTTGCTCCAGAGCCAACCCTGCCCCTACTCCATAGGCCCCCTTCATCAGCCCTCCATCAAAAAAAAGCATTGGTTTAATATGCTCGTGAGGTTCATCAAGATCCATCAATTGTTTCTTTTCTCTAATTGCCTCTATAACGGAAAAATCACCTTCGAAAATCATAAGTTAATAAAGTATACTAAAATAAAACTGATTCAATGACGGTTATTGCACTTATTGGGTAAATTCAGCATACTACCCTTCACCTAGCTTATGACAACTTATATTCAAAATAAGAAAGCCTTGTTTGACTTCGAAGTAATTAAAAAGCTCGAAGCTGGTTTAAGATTGCTCGGTAATGAAGTGAGAGCGATAAGAAACGGCCAAGGAAATCTGAAAGGAGCCTATGTGGTAGTACGCGGCGGCGAGGCTCTGCTGGTTGGCGCTAGTATCAGCGAATATCAACCAGCCAATACTCCAAAGGGCTACGAAAAGGAAAGAGTGCGTAAACTTTTACTAAACAAAAAACAGTTGGCTGAGCTAGAACAACAAACCGAAAAAGCTGGCTTGACAGCAGTGCCTCTTCGGTTGTATAATTCTGGCAGAAATATAAAGCTAGAAATAGCGGTTGTCCGTGGTAAGAAGAAACACGACAAACGCGAAGCTCTGAAGGAGCGTGATAGCAAGCGAGAAATCGATCGTACCTTAAAATCTCAATATTAAGTTTGTTTGGTAGCAAAAAGGTGGTAAGCGGGAATATTCCCGAGCCGCCTAAATATAAGTACAAGTACCAGGAGAAGAAAATGGGAAAAGGAAAAGCACTTGACCTCGACGAAGAGGTAAGAAAGAGCATTGATTCCATGTACCTCGAGCATGGAGGAGAAGAGTCTTCAGATTGCGATGAAGAAGAGGATTATATGATTGCCGCTGGCATGCATGTCGTCGACCGTCCAGATGAATTGTTTTTTAGCGACAGCTAAAACAAGCTGGATTCCTTGAAATCTTCTGGGGAGGAACACCTCCCCACCACCTTTTTGCCACCAAATAAGTTTGTACACCATCCCCAGCACCACTTTCAGACCTCAGGGTCTGAAAGTGGTGCTGGGGATGCTAGGCATCGACGGTTAGTCGTGTCGATTGTGTGCCGTGTCGAAACTGGTAATCAATTCGTTAAAAGGTTCCAATTTGTATTTGCAAAGAAAGCAATACCAAGTCCTTACGCTAACGCGTTCGGATTCGCACCCGCTGTAGCGTAATTTACGCTCGCCGGTTCGATGCAGGTTCGGTAAACGTCTTATACGCCGACACTTGTAAAATAGCCATGAGACTGTGGAAGCCTCAGCCGTTGTCTTAGGTTTCCAAGATTCTAACAACTCGAGTAACTAGTGTTTTGTTTATTCTCTAGCTAATTACTTTAAAAAGGATTATCCCTGACAAGAATCAACTATGCACGGTAGATTCACAATCGCACCCTGATTCGGACGCGGGTTCAACTCCCGCCATCTCCACCAAATATAGAAGTATATGGAAGAATAGAAAGCTTGCTCATTTTGGGTAGGTTTTTTATTTTGGTATACTTCCCCTATATGGAACAAAAAACTTCACACGACAGCGAAATACCAGCCCACGGACAGCAAGTAATAACCGCATGTGCACTTATTCATAAGAACTTTGACGGGATTGAAAAGATATTTCTACCCAAGCGGGCAGATACTAAAAAGTTTCTACCAAGCGTCTATGAAATACCAGGTGGTCATATTGATTTTGACGAAGACATTGCTGTTGGTCTAAAGCGTGAAATCAAAGAAGAATTTGAAGTTGATATTAGCGTTGGCGACCCCTTCGCTTCATTCACCTACACCAACCATGTAAAAGGTTCCCATTCTGTTGAAGTCATCTACTTTGCAACCTTCACGTCTGCCATAGAAAACATAGTCATTCATCCTGAAGACCATTCAGAATACAGCTGGTTTGCTGAAGATGAACTTGAAAAGGTAATGACAGAAAATAAACGGGGCGACGACCCTGAAATTCAAGCACTTCAGAAAGCGTTTGAATTACTACGTGGTGAAAAACTTAACTTTGGATAATCATATGACTGAAAAAGAAATCTTTGAACACATGTTTACTATTGCACCACAATCAAAAGATACAGATGGTGTAGTGACATCATGTCTGGTCAGGGATGATGAAATTATTGCTGACGCTGTTAGTGCTGGTGTTGAGCATGCGGAATATATGCTTTTACAAAAGCTGACCGCTGAAGGTATTGAAATACTGCCTACTGACACCATCTATGTCACCCTACAGCCCTGTGACCGCCGTTCAGCGGGTCCTGGCGAGCTACTTGGTGACTGCACTACAAACGTAACAAAAGCTGGAATCAGGAACGTAGTGTATTCAGCCACTTACCCTAAATCAGAAAAGTCATTGGAAAGGTTTGCAGAAGCAGGTATTTCAGTTAAACAATGTTCTGATGTAGATATAGTTAGACGTTCAGTAGAACTATTCAACTCAACAAACCAGGACCAAGCGAAACATATTCCAATGCCAAACTAAATTCACCACAAATCAACCACTTTCAAGAAATTAGGTCGCTCCAACTCAATCAAAGAGGTTCTAACTTGGTGCAAAGTCTTCCACAGAATATAGAACAATAAAAAACTACTCAACGAGTAGTTTTTTTATATTCTTGGAAAGAATTTTAGACTTTCTCTTTCTTCCTAAGTAGATGAAGATAGAGATTCGACAATGCCAAATTAACGAGCGCAGGTATGGTAGCAGTGAAAGGATCATCCGCCATTAAATGACTAACAAAAGCTCCTACCATAATAATATTAAGACCAATGACTGCTAGTTTTGGTAGCATTTTATTAAGATAGCCTCCTACAGCAATACCTAAAGCTCCAGCTATTTCGGCCGCTCCAATGAAGTACATGAACCAGATTGAGTAGCCAAATCGTTCAAATGTTTCTACCATCATAGGATTTCCAGTCAATTTCATTATTCCTGGTGCAATAAAAAATATAACTAATAATGCTTGCAAGCTATACACAAAGTATTTTTTCATACTCTTCATTGTACCAATCTAACTATCAATGACGCAATCACCACAAATCAGCAATCTTCAAGAAACTAGGACATTCCATTTCAATCAAAGAGGTTCTAACTTGGTACAAAGATTTCCACCAAACATAGAAATATATAGAAGAATAGAAAACTTACTCATTTTAGGTAGGTTTTTTATTTTGATATAATCACTACTATATGAATTCAAAAAATTCACACGACAGCGAAGTACCTGCTCACGGACACCAAGTAATTACAGCCTGTGCCCTTATTCACAGGGACTTTAGAGGTGTTAAAAAAATATTTCTTCCAAAACGTGCAGACACAAAGAAGTTTCTACCGGGTGTGTACGAAATACCTGGCGGTCACATTGATTTCGGTGAAGATATAGTCGATGGGCTGAAGCGTGAAATCAAAGAAGAGTTTGGGGTCAACATAACAGTTGGTGACCCCTTTGCTTCATTTACTTATACTAATGACATTAAGGGATCACATTCCGTAGAAGTCATTTACTTTGCAACGTTCACCTCCCCTATTGAAGACATACAACTTCATCCAGAGGACCACTCAGAGTACGGATGGTTTGCTGAAGATGAGCTTGAAAAAGTAACGACTACAAACAAACGAGGTGACGACCCTGAGATAATTGCACTCAAAAAAGCATTCTCTCTATTAAAAGGTGAATCAATTAATCTGACTTAACCCACAAATCAACAATCCTAAGAAAATTAGGGCACTCCATTTCAATCAAAGAGGTTCTTACCTCTAGTAAACTGCTCCAAATAAACATGAAAATATACAGAAGTTTACTCTTTACTTAGCAGGCTTATTTACGTTTCTCGCACAGGGTACAGCTTACGTAAATCTTTCAAACCAGCTTTAATAAGCTTTTGTAGAGTTTTTAAATTAATATCTTCTAAACTCTTCACATACAAGCAAGATTCACCTAGCTTATGAGGTCCAATATCTTTTAGTAATGAATTGTAATCACTGTAGCCAGGCATAATGTAAATAGTTGGACCACTTTTGCGGATAGCAAAACCAGTAGCAAAAAAGTCACCTTCTCTACCCGAGTCGTAGACATAGTGATATGAACCAAAACCAATCATGTTTCCCCACATAATTGGCTTCATGTTAGTCGCTTCTTTAAAAATCTTAAGCAAAATGTTGGCTTGTTGTTGTTCTGCTTTTGACAGAGTCTTTAGATAGCCAGCCACCGATTGCTTGGATGCTTTGGTTTTGTTCTGGACTGATGCTTTCTTCATACCAATATTGTAGCAAAATTGTAGCAAAGATTTAAATACTGCACTCTACAAAAAACACCTTGTCCAGGTAGATGAGATGGCTCATGTCTTGGTATCTGGTGTTGGGTTTCTAAGGTAATAAAAAACCGCAGCTGTGGGCTACGGTTTCGAAATGAGAGGGGCAGTGCCGCTAATCGATAACTGGAATCTGTAACCAGCTCCCAGCGTAGATGCGATCATCGGGGAGCTTGTTGAAACTCATAAGGTCGCTGACGCTGACCTCATACCTCTCACTGATTTTTGTGAGGGTATCCCCAATTTTTACCTGGTAATTCATCCGAACCGGATGGTATGGATAGTCCACCCAGGTGGTGCCCTGCCCAGACAGGTAGCTGAGCGGATGAGGTAGTTTCATAACCTCGACCTGTATCTCAGTCGCCCTCGGCACGTAGTGCTTGGTTGTGATAAACAACACACCCAGTACCATTGTCGTCGACAAAACCAAGATGGAAATTTTCCTTTTCTCGCTTCCTTTAGTTTTCATCTTCACTCCTTCGTGAAATTATTTATAGAACTCGTCATACCCGTGACGAAACTATATGATAACACTAATTTGCCACAATGTCAAACGATGTAGGGTTGCTCTAAAATAGACGCTTTCTAGGCCTTTCCTTAAAGAAGTCAAAAATCAGCCCAAAAACCTTATCCTGCAGTTTCCCTGCAGAACTGAGGGATAATTAACATAAGTTTTGATTTTAAACAAAGAAAAACAGTCAAAATCATCGGCTGGCAATTTAACCCGATTGTTTACAATTTTGTCCTAATTTTCCTTACACAACTAGAAAAATGCGGTAAAATACTCATATGACCAATAAGACAGTCTTGATTGTTGAAGATTCGGAATACTTAGCTGAATCTTTGGCTGATATGCTAAACCTCAGGGGCCACACTGCCCTTATAGCAAGAAATGGTCTTGATGGAATTTCTCAAGCCTTTCAAGAACACCCCGATCTTATCTTACTAGATATAAGACTTCCAGATATTGATGGTTACGAGGTTTACCAAAGAATAAAATCAGACAGTTGGGGTAAGGACGCTAATATAGTAATCCTGACTGCTTCTGAATCAACCGAGAACATCTCCAAAAATATTGATCTTCCGGCTGATCACGTTTTGTTTAAACCAGATTGGAGCCTACCAAACTTGATGGAGAAGATTGACTCCTTCCTAGAAGTAAGCTAATCCTTAATATTGTTTTCTCTTAATGGTAGCACTACTTCAAAGGTTGTGCCTACGTTCTCTGTTGCACTAAAGGTTATCTTGCCTTTCAATACCGAGACGGCTTCCTTAACTATATATAATCCTAGACCAGTACCATTTGGTACATCTCTTACAGCGTTTGAAGCTCTGAAGAGTTTGGAAAATATTTCTGTCTGATCTTCAGCTGGAATACCCATACCATTGTCTGCAATAATGATATTCAGTTCTTCATCCTTGTACGAATACCCAATATGGACGGTGCCATTTTCTCTGGTGTACTTAACAGCATTTGAGTAAATGTTTGTGACAATCATCCGCAAGAGATTGGGATCAGTGACAATTCTGTTTATTTTGCTATCAAAGGATTTTTTAACGGTAATCTTCTTATTGGTCACCATGGCTTCCTGTTCATAGATAATGTCCTCAAACAACTCTGGTAGAGAAGCCTCTAAATACTCAGCCTGAAAAGTTCCCAATTCAAAGCGAGACACCCGCAAGAAGTCGTCGATCAAAACCGCTAACCTTTGAATACTTATCAGTAGCCGGTCGATGTATTTTCTTTGCCTGGCTGTGAGGTCTTCTGGATTATCCATGAGAAGTAGCTCAGCGCTCCACTTCATTCCGGCTATTGGTGTGCGTAGTTGGTGGGAAGCCAGCGAAACAAATTCACTTTTTGCGTCTTCGGCCTTCTTCTGTCTAGTTATATCAACTAGTGTCAACAAACCGATTCTTTCCCCCATCTCATCATTAAAAGCAAACAGTGATAATAGGACCCAGGATTCTTGCAGGTTTGGCTTTTTAACCTTAACTGTTTCGGCACTGACTGGGATTGAATTTTGATACTTCTCTACCAGAAAATCAATGTGACCAGTCTCGGTTGATTCAACTCTATCAAAAATATTTACGGTCTTTATCTTATTTTGTTTTTCACCCAGCATCCTGACCGCGGCGATATTGGCTGATTTAATCTTACCGGCATAGTCGATAATCATGTATGGCACCGGACTATTTTTGTATAGTTGAATATAAAGTTCCTCGGTAGAGACCGACAGATCTGCCGACATACTCTTCTTCATCTCTTTGCTATAAAAATCACTTTTGGCCGTATCGTAGGTGTTTTTTGCTATAAACAGGCAGGTCAGAAATGAGGAGAGGAACAGTAGTCCCCCAAGATCAATGCGTGAAAAATCATAGTACAAAGCTAGCAAAACAATAATCCCAAATAAGCCTAGAAAAACTCCTAGGGACTGCAGAATGGGTTTTTTATTTTCGGTGAACCAAGAATCCATATTTGCTACTACTTATTGTACCAATCAAACTAAATAAAAATTGTTTATCCGGCTCTTTTAACTTGATTTGGAACTAAGGCCATTTCTCCCATTTCATCTGTCCGCATTACGACTACCTTGACGGGGCTGTTTCGAAGACTAATCACTCCGTCCTTGCCCAGTAGTACTTCATTTCTATCTGGACTGATTTCTATTCCTAAGTGCTTCAGTCCGTTAAGGACCAGTGAGCGCAACTCTGGACTACGCACCGAAGCAGTAGCCGTCAAAACCAAAACATCCAATCCTCCCAAGGCGACAGTCTGTCCAGCAATGGCTCTTTGCAGATGATAGGCAAATACTTCTAAAGCTAGAGTGGCTCCGGGGTCATTTTGTGATTTTTTGTCTAGTAGTACTCTTATATCTGACTCACCAGATAAGGCGGCTAGTCCGCCGTTGGTGTTTAAATACACTCCGGCGTCCATGGTCTTGAGGTTTTTTGCCCGCATTAATTCTACTAAGGCAGACCCATCAATATCACCAGCTCGACTGCTCATAGGTAACCCAGAAGTGGGCGAAAAGCCCATGGTCGTCTCGACACTTTTCCCTTGTTTGACGGCCGTTACGCTAGTACCACTTCCGATATGACAGACTATCATCCTATCTGGTTCCATCCCAATCAAGGGGTGGATTTTCCGCACAACAGATGACACGGACAATCCGTGATAGCCAAATCGATATATATCATAGAGTTCTGCGTCACTTTTAAGGATGGTATATGTCCTAGCCTTCGGAGGCATATTCTGATGAAAAGCGCTATCTGACGCTGCGTAGAAATTAACATCAGGATAAGCGCTCTTTATGTTGCTAATCTCTCTTAAGATAGCTGGCAGGTGGAGGGGGGCGGAACTTTCTTTTTGTTTCAGTTTTTGTATGTACTCGGCATCGATAATGGCGTGTTTTTGAAAATAAGTACCAGGAGACACAACTCTGACCACGATGTTATCAAGTGATAAAATCTTATCTTCAGAAATCGTTTTTTCAACTTCTGAAACTACTCGTTTGAAAGAATTAAAAAAATCTTCTTGCGTGACAGCTCCGCAGGTCTGTTTTGACCCAGAAAATTGTGAGCACATTTCAAAACCAGACTTAGTATCCTCAAACCTAAGTTCAAGGACTGGCTTTCCATCATTGTACAAGGCGTACTTTCTGGAAGAACTCCCTGGATTTACTATTAGCGTTGTTCCCATGTCCAATTTGTAACTTCTGCTAAGTCTTCCCCGTGTTCTTTTACATACTCATAATGTGTGGCAATTTTATCTTGAAATTCGGCTATCAAACTGTGAGCTTCTGCAGTTGTTATTAATCCCTGTTCTTCGGCTTTGGTAAAGGCATCCATGGCCAAGTGATACCGGTCAACTCGATTGCGAACCATCATGTCAAACGGTGTAGTAGTAGATCCCGCTTCAATATATCCATGTACGGTGAACCTTTTCGGATTTTGGGCATAATCAAAAAGTATTTGTTTGATAGTCTGAGGGTAACCATGAAAGTTTATTATTACTGGTTTATCCTCAGTAAAATAATATTTAAAATCGTGCCTTAGCACTCGACAATGTGAACTCCCGATACCAGGACCAGCTAAAGAAGATATGTTCACAAACCTGATGCGTAAATCTGGCGCGTGTCTTCTAATCAAGCTAATGGCGGCTAAGGTTTCTAAGGTCGGATAGTCTCCTGCGGCGCTCATCACTATGTGTGGACTATCGTCACTAGCAAAACTCCAAATTGAAATACCGTCTTCTACGTCCTTCTTTGCTTCTTCAAGGGTACGCCATACTGGCAAGGGTCTTTTAGAACAAACCAAAGCATTAATCTCTCTGGTCGAAGCCATCATCCGCTTGAAAGTAACAATTGCCATATTGGCATCAGCTGGAAAATAGACATTGGTAAAACAACCTTGTCTTTGGAGGAGTCCATCAATAAAACCAGGGTTTTGGTGTGAAAAACCGTTGTGTTCTTGTCGCCAGGCTCCCGAAGTAAGAATGTAATTTAAGGAAGGAAACTCTCCTCGCCACTTAACATCTCTGGCAATCTTCAAGAATTTGGCGTACTGGTCAGCCATACTGGCCACAATCTGAACAAAAGCTTCGTAAGAAACAAACAAGCCGTGTCTTCCGGTTAAGATGTATCCCTGCAGGAGTCCTTGAAGGCTATGTTCAGACAACATCTCTAGCACTCGACCGTCCCAAGCCATGTCCTTATCCCACTCTTTGTGGGGCCAGACGAAAGCTCTCTTAGTGTGTTCAAAAACCGCTCCTAGTTTGTTTGAGTAAGTCTCGTCTGGGGACATCAGTCGTAGGTTGCGATGTTGTTCATTCTGAGCCATCGTGTCTCGCAAATAACCCCCAATCTTTTCCATTGAGCTTTCGGTTCCACAAATTGGGTCGTCTAGGTTGCAGGTATTGGCGTTTGAATAACTTTCAATCTCTGGCAGGATGAGAGGCTTATAGACTGGACTACCTCCTCTAGCATGTGGAGTGTCTCCCATTTTCTGACCTTCCCTCGGAATCAGACTTTGGATATCGGCATCAAATTTTTCTCCGTCCCAAAGGTCGTTAAACTGATAAGACCGTAGCCATTCTTCTAGTTGTGCTAGCTGGTCCTTATCTTTTCTGGCTTCTTCTGCTATCACCTGATGAGAATAGTGGTTGTCTTCTACTTTTTTGTCTCCGATATAATCAATACTATTCCAACCTTTTGGTGTCCTTAGAATAATCATCGGGAAGCGAGGATTTTCTCGTAGCGTCCCTTCTCTTGTACAGTGCTGGGTGAAGCGAATCGCTTCAATCGCTTCGTCCATTACACTCATCATTCTGGCGTGGACGTCTTCTTCAGTATAGTAATCGACGAAGTGTGGTTCATAACCATAACCATAAAATAGTGACCGCAACTCCTCATCACTCATACGACCAAAGAAAGTTGGGCCAGAAATCTTATAGCCATTTAGGTGCAGGATCGGCAGGACCGCTCCGTTGTGGCCAGGATCAATTAATTTATTTAAATGCCAAGCGGTTGCAGTTGGCCCGGTCTCTGCTTCACCGTCACCAACTAGGCACGCTACCACTAAATCTGGGTTGTCTAAAATCGCACCGTAGGCAGTCGATAGTGAATACCCTAGTTCCCCTCCCTCCAATATCACGCCAGGTGCTTCGGGGTTGCTGTGGCTAGGATAACCATATGGCCAACTAAACATTTTGGTCA